>OGIE01000674.1_pt1 | contig 50678 bp, 45 predicted proteins | sample 1571581 | NCBI WGS metagenome assembly OGIE01 (sample SAMEA2582021, study PRJEB24529) | metagenome | biome: Human gut stool | place: China | collected 2011 | reverse complement strand
GTGATCGAGTATTTCCCGATCGAGGCTTATGGAAAAGATTCTGCTTCTGTAGTGATCAAGGTTAACAAGGTGTTTGATGGCAGCGAGAAGAGTTTTAATGATATATATAACGAAATAGCTTTAGGAGCGGCAGTAAAAAAGGATTTGTCAAAGATATTGGGCGTGAAGGTTTTTCCTGAGAATGTGGTTGTAAAGGCGTTGATGACGACGCAGGTGGTAGACGGCGGCGTGGCGGTACCTCTTACGGTAGAGACCACGACTAATTTGGTGTTATTGCCGAAGGTTCCGATGAAACCACGTTTCGCCGACCCGCGTGTGGGATTCTTTACAACGGAGCATGTATATTTTAATGATGCACAACAACGAGTGGAAAAAAGGGAATTTGTACATCGTTGGAGATTGGAACCGAAGCCTGAAGATATTGAGAAATATAAAAAAGGAGAGCTCGTGGAGCCTGTTAAACCGATCGTGTTTTATATAGATCCTTCTACCCCGAAACAGTGGAGGGAAGAGATTAAAGCCGGAGTTCGGGATTGGCAGGCCGCATTTGAGGCTGCAGGATTTAAAAATGCTGTTATCGCAAAAGATGCCCCGGAAGGTGATGAAGATTTTGACATAGACGATGCTCGTTATTCTGTTATCACCTATGCGGCGTCCGAGCAGGCAAATGCGATGGGTCCCTCTGTGGTTGATCCTCGTTCCGGGGAGATTATAGAGGCTGACGTGGTTTGGTGGCACAACGTGATGTCGTTGTTGCATACTTGGATGCGGGTACAGACGGGACCGATTGATCCGAGAGCCCGGGGTAATAAGTTGAGCGACGAGCACATGGCTAGCGCTATCCGCTTTGTTTCTTCCCACGAGGTTGGACACACGTTCGGGTTGAAACATAACATGGGGGCTTCGCATGCCTTTCCGGTCGATTCCTTGAGATCACCGAGTTTTACCTCGAAAATGGGAGGAACTGCAAGTTCTATCATGGATTACGCTCGCTTTAATTATGTGGCACAACCGGAAGACGGGGTGAAAGATATTACGCCTAAAATTGGGATCTATGACAAGTTTGCTATAAACTGGGCGTATCGTTGGCTGGATACGAAGACCCCGCAGGAGGAGTTACCGATATTGAATGGTTGGATTCGTGAACATGAGGGAGATCCGATGTACTGGTACGGAGAGCAGCAAGACCCGAAGGACCCAATAGATCCTCGTTCGCAAGATGAAGATTTAGGTGATGATATCGTGAAGGCAAATCGTTACGGGATTATGAATTTGAAACGGATTGTCCCGAACATTATAGCCTGGACAGAGGAAGAAGGTGAGGGTTTTGCAGAAGCTGGAAAGTTGTTGATAGCCGTGATTAATCAATGGAAGATGTATGCCGGACATGTAACGGCTAACGTGGGTGGAATATATATTAATAACCCGGTTATGGGAAGTTCCGAAGATCGTTATATTCCCGTACCCAAGGAGATACAGAAAGAGAGTGTAAAATATCTGATCGAAGAAGTATTCATCGTACCGGAATGGTTGTTTGATGCGGAAGTTTGGAAGAAGAGTTACCCAATTCAAATGGGAGTGGAATATTCTCCTTACACGGTAGCCCGGGAGATGCAGTACGCCACGTTCTATAATTTGCTGAAAGATGAGCGTTTGTTCAGAATGTACGATGCGGAAGCAACTTTGGGAAGAGCCAAGAGTTATACCCCGGAAGAGATGTTCGCGGATATTCATAAAGTAGTTTTTGCGGGAACAAACGCTGGGCGCAACCTGTCTATTTACGAGCGCATGACACAAAAGAATCTGATTGACGCAATTATCGTGAGTTCGAATAAGGCGGTAGAGAAGACTACAAAGAAAGCGTTGCATAATCATTCGAATGCTTCCTGTTGTTATGCTTCTAAAGCTCCTGAATTTAAGATCGAGCCGGATCGGGATGTTCAATTACGGATATTACATTTCTCTTCCATGGGACGCGTGTCTGAAGCCGTGTCCGTGAAACGGGGTGAATTATTGAAAGTTTTGAAGCTGGTTGAGAGTAAACGAGGCACGGGTAACGTGGAAACTCGTAATCATTACGAGGATTTGATTATTCGTATAAAGGAAGCTTTGAATATGAGATGATGATACCTTTAACATACAAATCTAATAAAATGAGCATGAAGAAAAGTTTATTATTAATTGCATTATTATGTCCGCTTTGGCTGTTTGCACAAAGCGAGGGCGACTATCGTACGGTCAAGGGAGTCGTGATGGACTCCGTTACGAACGAGACGTTGATTGGAGCCACGGTAATGATCGACCCGAATGCGGTAGAGGCTAAAAATCTTGGTCCGAAGGGTACTATTACTGATCTTGATGGAAAGTTTGAATTAAAAATACCGAAAGCGGTAAAATATGTGGTGGTTAGTTTTGTGGGGTATAAAAATACCACGCTTGACGTGACTAAGAATACCGAGTTTAAAGTTCTTTTGCAACCCGATCAGGAGCAACTGGGAGAAGTGGTGGTGACGGGGTACCAACAGATTGAGAAGCGGAAAGCAACGTCTGCAATCCAGACGGTGAAAATGGATGACATTAAAAGTATTGGAGTTGCCAGTATCGACCAATTATTAGAAGGACAGATTGCAGGTATGACTTCTATTCCTACTAATGGTGCTCCTGGAGCTCCAAATAAGATGCGTATTCGTAGTACGGTTTCTTTGTCCGGAAGTACAGACCCGTTGTGGGTTCTTGATGGAATGATATTGGAGGGAAATGATATTCCTTCTAATTTCAGTGATAAGGACAATATAGATAACTTGTACAATACTTCAATTGCGGGTATTAACCCTGCAGATATTGAAGATATTACCGTACTAAAAGATGCGGCTGCAACTGCAATTTATGGAGCTCGTGCTGCTAATGGTGTTATCGTTATCACGACTAAAAAAGGTAAAGCCGGTAAGATGCGGGTGAATGCTTCTGCTGCTATGTTCGTGACCACAAAGCCTGATCTGGGGAAGTTGAATTTTATGAATTCGTCAGAGAAGGTTGATTTCGAATTAAGTATGACTAAATTGGATTATGCTGATAACAATGAAAAAGCTAATAAAGGCGAAGTTGCTCGAATTTTAGCAAAATATGATCAGCTGGAAATCTATCGTGAAGGGGGATTTAATGCTATTTCTCAAGAGGCTCAAAATGAGATTAATACATTGCGGAATAGAAATGTAAACTGGGGCGATCAAATATACCAATCTGCCGTGAATCAGCAATATAATCTGAGCGTGATCGGTGGGTCTGAGAAGGCTCGTTATTTTGCATCAGTTGGTTATTATAATGAACAGGGTACAACTAAAAAAACAGGTTTTGAACGTTTTAACGGAACTTTGAAGACTGATTTCGATTTACGGGATAATTTGCAATTAGGGTTATCTATGTTCTTGGCACATAGTACACGTAAAAGTTATATTACCGATTTGGGTGGATTTACTAATCCCGCAAACTATACCAGAACGGTTAATCCTTATTTGGAAGTGAAAGATGAGAACGGCATGTATATATACGATCAGGATATAGAGGGAGTAACAGGACTTGCAGGTGAAAGATATGTGCCTTTTAATATCGTGGAAGAACGGGAAAATACAGATTATTCTTTGAAGAATCTGGCCGTAAAACCGATGATATCATTGGACTATAAACCATTTACCTGGTTGAAATTATCAACTTTATTTGGAATGCAAATAGAAAACTCTGAAACGGAAAAATTTGCAGATAAAGATACTTATTATGTGCGTAAATACAGGGAAAATGCCTACACGTACAAAGATGGGTATTGGTTGCCGGAAGGAGGTATTATCCAGAACTGGACAGAAAATATGTCACAATATCAGTGGCGGTTACAAGGTGAGTTTAATAATGTTTTTGCCGAGAAACATGCTGTAAACGTAATGGTCGGTTATGAGATGCGAGGAAATAAATCAACACAAGTGCATACTAAGGGTTTTGGATATGATCCGAAAGCATTAACGACTAAACCTCTTGATTTTCCCGATGGATTTAATGACATATCAAGTTCTTTATATCAACAGTATAAAAGAACTGAAAATGAGAATCGTTACTTGTCTTATTATATGACAGCTTCTTATAGCTATGATAATCGCTACACCGTGTTTGGAAGTATGCGTTTTGACGGTTCTAATTTATTCGGAGTTTCAGACAAATATAAGTATTTACCTTTGTGGGCTCTTTCTGCAGCTTGGAATGTTGATCGGGAGGATTTCTTGAAAAATGCAGATTGGCTATCCAATTTGAAATTAAGACTTTCTTACGGGTTACAAGGTAATGTGGACAAGAATACATCCCCTTATATTGTCGGAACTTGGGGTGAGACATCTGGCCTTGGTAGTTCAAGTGAACCTACGATTTCCGTGACTTCTCCTCCTAACCAAAAGTTACGTTGGGAGAAAACTTCAAACTGGAATGTGGGAATTGATATGGGTGTGTTAAATAACCGCATCACTTTTAGCGTTGATGGATATTATCGTAAGAGCAAAGACTTGATTGGAGTACGTTCTTTACCATTGGAGAATGGTTTTGACTTTACCTCCATGAATTGGGCTGAACTTACTAATAAAGGTTTTGAATTCACGATGTCTACTGTAAATATCCGTACTAAAGATTTTCGTTGGGTAATGGATTTTAATATTGCACATAACAAGAGCAATGTGGATAGAATAACTGTTCGTGAAAATGAGAAGACTCCTTCATTGCAAGGGTATTCGGTTGGAGCATTGTTCAAGCTTAATACGGCAGGTCTGGATGAGAATGGAATTCAGATGTTTTGGAAAAATGGAGAGAGAGTCTCACTACAAGACTTTTTTGCCTTGGAGGTTGGTTCTGATGGTGCTCCTGTTAGTAAATTGACTAATAAAGAATTTAGTGAATTGTACACTTACGCGGGAACTACAGAACCGAAGTTTACAGGCGGATTCATAAATAAATTCTATTATAAGAATTTTGATCTGACTATAAGTACAAGTTTTGTTATCGATCAGACGATGCAAGAAACCCCGTTTTATTCTCCGTCAGAAATGTCTCCCGGGTCGAATTATTCAAAACGGGTAGCAGATATTTGGTCTCCTTCCAATCCGGATGGAATATATCCTAAGATTATGAATCATTCTTACTGGATGGATTCTGATAATGATTTCCTTTTCACTTGGATGGGTGATTCTCAGGGAGGATTTAAGAACTATGATTATTGGTTCAAGGACATGAGCTATTTACGTGTAAATAGTATTCGTTTAGGATATACATTACCTGAGAATATAATTAAAAAATTGCGTTTAGGTTCTGCCCGAATCAGTGTAGAGGCAAGAAATCCGTTCGTGATAGCTTCTAGTTATAAAGGCTATTTTGATCCGGAAACGTGGGGAAATGTTTACACGCAACCGTTACCCAAGACTTTTTCTTGTGGATTAGATTTGACGTTTTAATTTTAATACACGGTAAAAATGAAAGTAAAGAATATTATATATACAATTTGTTCCGTGCTGGTTTTGTCCTCGTGTAATTATTTGGACGTGACTCCGGCAGGGAAAGTAATTCCGGAAACGGTGACTGATTTTAGAGCATTGGTAACATCGGGATATTCGACAATCCCGGATTATAAATATTTGCTATCTCTTCGGTCGGATGAATTGTTCCCGTTGTCTGGCACTCAAGTTTATTCCGAGTATATAAACTTTGCGTTATGGGTTGATAATTCTCCCAATAATACTATCAGTTATCCGTGGGGAGGTTTGTATAAAACGATTTTTTACACGAATAGTGTCATTGAAGATGTTATGAGTGCGGAGATTAATACAAATGAAGACTCTCGGGAGCAAGTGATGGCAGAAGCCCTTTTATTACGGGCTTACATGCATTTTGAGTTATTGAATTTATATGCAAAACCTTACGATATAACTACGGCAGATGCTGATAAAGGAGTTCCTATTGCGACAAAGATTGATATCGAACAAATTTATGTTCCAGCAACAGTAGAGAAGGTATATGAACAAATATTGAGTGATATAAAAGAAGGGCGGGAATTAATGCAGGTAGACGAACAACCTGAAGGAACGAAATATAGATTCTCGAAGAAAACAGCTATGATATTCGAAGCTCGGGTTCGTTTGTATCGTTCGGAATGGGAACAAGCTTTAAGTTTAGCGGAAGAATTAATTCCGACTTGTTCACTTGAGAATTTTAATGATGCACAGTTTGTTCTGCCATATACCAAATCTTCTAAGGAAAACATAATGAATTTGGAAATGATCGGAGGAAGCAATAATATGCGAGATTTGTACATACTTCCGGAATATGTTGCTAAGTATAAAGATGGAGATTTGCGTTCTGGAAGATATTTTGCGAAAGATGGAGATTATTATAAGTTGATTAAAGGAAATGGCGATAATCTGAAAGTTTCTTTTCGTGGTGCTGAAGTCTATTTAATTGCAGCAGAAGCAGCGGCGCATGTGGATGGAAAATTGAATTCTGCAAAAACGTATTTGAAGAATTTTGTTGAAACACGTTTAACGCCGGAATATTTTGCACAAAAATCGGCAGAAATAGATGCAATGAATCAGCAACAATTGTTGGACGAAATTTCGGATGAACGAGCTCGGGAATTTATAATAGAAGGACATCGTTGGTATGATCTGAGACGTACGACTCAACCAGAAATTGTGAAGCCTAATCCTAATGGTACAGAGGCAACTATAACTTTAGGTACAGGTGGGGTTGGTTATGTTATTCCATATCCGTCAGAGGCCACGGAGTCCAATCCTGATTTAAGAAATTAGGTTTGTATGTTACTAGGTTAGTCTAGTAGTTGGAAGGCCGCGGGGGTAGTTCCCCGCGGCTATTTTATTGTTTCGTGAATTATTTTCTTTATTTTTGTAAATACTGAAACGAAGGATGGGGATATCCGGAGTGAGTATTTACAAAAAAAGCTTATGAATGCAGTTATCATTGAAGACGAGTATCTTGCAGCCACGGAGTTGGAACGGTTATTAGGAGAGATTGCACCGGAGGTGGTCATATTGGCGAAGTTGGATTCGGTGAGTGAGAGTGTGAAATGGTTGAAGAAGAACAAAGCGGAGTTGATATTTATGGATATTCATCTGGGTGACGGGCAGAGTTTTGATATTTTCGAGCAGGTAGAAATCACGGTCCCGGTTATTTTTATCACGGCTTACGATGAATATGCGTTGAAGGCTTTCAAGTATCAGGGGATTGATTATATATTAAAACCTTTTGATAAGGAAGAGTTGCAACAGGCGTTGAATAAGTTGGACTCGCTTTCCACGACGGGAGAGCCTTTTCCCGTGGCCACGCTGGCGGTGTATCAGGAGCGTTTCTTGGTTACCGTGGGAACGAAGATGAAATCAATAACGGTGGGTGACGTGGCTTATTTTATGGCGGACGGGAAGTATTTGGTACTTTTTACTCGGGACGGGCAAAATTATATCCTGGATCAGACGATTAGCGGTATCGAGACCAAATTGAATCCAGCCCTATTTTTTAAGATTAACCGGAAGTTTATAATTAGCTATGCCTCGATTAAGGAAATGGTGAAGTATTCTAATAGCCGGATCAAGATTATACTTGTGCCTGCGCCGCCTAGCGGCATTGAAGCTATCGTGAGTTCAGAACGGATACAGGAGTTTAAGCAGTGGTTGAATCAATAAGGAGCGAAAACGAATAAGGCCGTGTCTCTCGACACGACCTATTCCTATTGATTACCTAGTTGTTTTGTATTTTATTGTCCCATGAATACGATACCGACACTGATCGTGAAGTTTTGCATGGCATCAATCTTTCCGGATTTTGTTCCGTAGGTGTATTTAGCACCGATGTTGAATGCAAATTGATCGTTGACGGGAATGATCGTACCTATTTCAGGAGCGAATGCGAATTGCCATCTGGCGTTCGTGGCGCTAAATTGCCCCAAGTCTGTTTTCAATTCTGTCCAGCTTGTTCCCAGGCCGATACCAAGGTAAGGTCTGAACATGGTGTTTTGATCAGTAAGCCAGTAACGTCCTATGACCATGATAGGCACTGTATTGATGTAACGATATTGATAGCCGGTGATGGTGTGTATATCCTTGCTGCCTTTAAACAGGAAGTCCCCGGTCATTTTGCCTTTATCTTTGTAGAACGTGTTCCAACCGATCATACCTCCGACAGAGAATTTTTCATTCAGGAAGTGGTGATATTCAAGGTCCATACCCCTGAAACTCATTTTACCAGCGTAATCATTCATTTTACCAATTGGAACTGACATCTGGTAGTTTAAATTCAGCATCTGTCCTTTTACTAGAGGGCTAAGCCCGAATAGTATTAGCGATATAATTAATAACTTTCTCATAATCATTTAAATTTAAAATTGACAATTAATGATCTATCCTACTATTTTTTCAAGTACGGTGACTGGATGAAACACTGGTCAATTGTTGATTCCATTCTGTCAATAATAGATTGTTTTGATCCTTGTAACAACCCGTCTGCGATACCGCTCCAGAGTACAGGAACTTTTTTAGCGGTGCTGGCTTCCTGGTCAGCAGCGATCATGTCGATCACGATAGAACCACTTCTGTAAGAGTATACCGTTACCGGGTACCAGGGATATGAAGGACCCCAACCCGGACCCCATGCCGGACCCCAGATCCAATCCCATCCTGGATACCAACCCCAGTTGTTATACCAGTAGTCAGAGCCATAATAGTAGTTTACGTTAGAGAAAGCTGATACGGTGACAACAAAGCTCGGTTGTTCGTCACTTTCGCTTGTCGGTTCAATGTAAGTGTATCCGAGTTGCGTGAAGTTGTCTTTTACCAGTTGTAAGATTTGTGCGTCGAACTCGTGATTGGGAGTTTCTCCCTTGGCCACGAAATAGACGATTGTGTCGGGGAGCGAGAATGTGGTGTACTTGGTGAAGTCCGCATTTTTGTCATAATTCGTTATGGCAACGTCCATCTCCTCCACGTTGTCCGCGCCTCCGGGATAGCATGATACCAGAAACTGTGCAAACAGCCCGATGAATGATAAAAATAATAAACGTTTCATACTGTGTTAGTTTTAGTTTAACAATTGTTGCTAATATATTTATCTACAACGAGATAATCATTACAAGCGATGAGCGTCAAGTTTTGCTCACTTGTGAGGTTGTATACGCCGACTTGGACGATAGGTTTCAGCTTCGTAATTATTTTTTTTCACGTGTCGGCCTTCGCCAGGAGTAATCTCAAGGGTATACTATCTTGTTGACCTCTCTACATTGTTACAGTTCGATAGTAGGAAATTTGGTTCAGGTATAATTGTTTGGTGAGCGCTTTGAAATAGGCTAGGGGTATCGTTATTGTCGTATTAGGGTTGTGATACCTTATTATCGAACGATCTATTCCGGTTCCGTGCTCAGGATGACCCGGTAGTTATGATCTTTGGCGATGTTCATCACTTTCACGACTTGTTCCAGCGCTACGGATTTGTCGGCCTGGAGTGAAATACAGGGATCTTCCTGTTCTTTCAATTCTTCCACGAGACGGCGTTCTAACATGGAGAACGGGATCACTTTTTCGTTCAGGTAAAACGTGTAATTCTTGTCGATAGAGACGACCACGACCGGTTTGTCCGACGTCTGGTTCGTGCTTTTAGGTAATAGTAATTTTAAAGCGTTCGGGTTGATCAAGGTCGAGGAGATCATGAAGAATAGCAACAACAGGAAGAAAATGTCGGTCATGGACGACATGTTGAAATTCGGGTTGATCTTGCTTTTACGTTTGATGGCCATGACACGAGTAAATTTAGAATTTGGAATTATTTTTTGGAGCGGAGGGTTTCGATTAGTTCGGAGGAATAGTGTTCCATGCGGAAAACGATTTTATCTACGCGGGCAACCAGAAAGTTGTAGGCCAGTTGACCGATGATCCCGACGATTAACCCGGCCACGGTGGTAATCATGGCGGTGTAGATACCCCGGGAAAGTAATCCGATGTCAATGCTATTACCTGCCATGGACATATCGTAAAAAGATTGGACCATACCGACAACGGTACCCAAGAATCCGATCATGGGAGCTGTACCCGCGCAGGTTGCCAGGGTGGGGAGACCTTTTTCGAGATTGGCGACTTCGTAGTTGGCCGTGTCTTCCATGGCTTGCCGGATCTCACCCGGTTCTTCGTCCTGTATTTTAATACCCTTGGCGAGCGTGTTGGCCAGGGGAGAAGCCTCTTTTTCACACTCTTCGAGGGCTGCACGAGTGTTACCCGTTTTCAGGATCTCTTGTATCCTTTCCATGAAAGGGACATCCGAGAGTCCGGTTTTACGGATAAGCCAGAATCTTTCGCAAGCGATATAGATGATAATAACGGATAATATAAAGATCGGGATCATCAACCAGCCGCCTTTCACGACCATATCCCATAAGCTCATTTCCATGTTGTTTGCGGGTGCAGTTTGGACTGCCAGTATAAAAGTTCTAATCATACTCGTTTTTTATAGTCGTGCGAAGATAATGTGGTTTTTACGAATTCACAAATTCGAACACGAAAATATGTGAAAAGAAAGATGTGTCCGTTTGCGAACACATCTTCTTGAAACTATCGCGATCTGATTTCCTTTCGCATAAACGAAGCGTACGATAGGGCAAAACAGATGACCGTGATGGCAATGAGTCCGGTTAGTTGCGGCCACACGACCATGAGGCTCTGTCCGAGCGGTAGAGGGCTCGGGATGGCCCCGTGTACCTGTTCCATGGTAAGCGGTCCCAGGCTCCGTACGGAGGGCATCAGTAAGGTTGTCGTGGCCTCGTTGAACAGCATGCCGGGAGCGAAACGGAGCAGGTTCAGCATGAATCTCTGATAACTGATGATCTGGTAAGTACTGGCCATTTCCGAGGGGCTGATGGCCTTGCCGATCAGGTTGATGATCATGTTGTAAAACACGCTGAAGAATAGCCATACCGCTATGCACGCCAGTGCTGACGTGGCAGCTTGTTTGAATTTAATGGAAAAGAATATTGATAAATTCAACCAGAAGGCCACGTAGAAGATACTCACGATAATGAAAAATATGATTCGCGTGAATTCTTCTGCCGTGGGAGGAATTCCTATGGCGATCAGTCCGAAGCCCATCACTAGGAATCCCAAGGCGAAAAGCATGACTCCGATGACAATTAAGGCCCCGATAAACTTGGCATTGATCAAGTAATCCCGGTGTATCGGTTGTGATAGAATTCGGCTAAGAGTACCTTTGTTTTGTTCGGAATTGATGGCATCGAAACCTAGCGCTATACCGAGTAGCGGTCCTAAGAAACTAATAAAGATCACGAAAGAGGGCAGGCTACCGTCGGATACAGTGAAGAGTTTCAAGAATAAAAACGATCCGTCGGGATCATTCGGTTTTATTGCTGCCCCGATGTTGGTCAGTGCCGTGTAGAGCGATCCCATGCATGTCAAGGCGATAATGACGATCAAGATGATGAACCGCCAGCTTTTGACATGATCGGTTACTTCTTTACGGACGATGACCCAGAATGGATTACGATTGTCATTCATGGCTTTTTCCTCCCCCGAAATAATTGTTATAAATATTTTCCAGTCCGTGTTCTTTGTCCTGCAACTCGTTGAGTTTTACCTCGGCCAGTAATTTCCCGTTGCCGAACAACCCGATCCGGTCGCAGATGTGCTGCACCTGGTCTAAGTGATGCGAGGAGAAAAGGACGGTCAGGCCGTTCTCTTGCCGGAGTTGCCGGATAAGATCCATGAATTCCTGCACGCCCGCGGGGTCTATTCCCGATGTCGGTTCGTCTAGGATGATTACTTCCGGGTTTTTGATCAAAACGTCAGCCAGTCCAAGCCTTTGGCGCATCCCGCGGGAGTATTTACCCGTTTTCTTTTTCGGATCAACGGCTAGTCCCACTCGCTCCAGTAATTCGGCGGCTTTGGCTCTGGCTACCTTCTCGTTGATTTTATTCAGGCGTGCGGTGTAAATTAGGTTTTCCAATCCGGTCATGTCATCGTAGAACCCCACGTCTTCCGGCAGGTAACCCACGCGGTGCCTCACTTGTAGCGGGTTGCGGGTGGAATTGATCCCGCAAACTTTCACGGAACCGGAGGTCGGGTCCGTAAGCCCGAGCATCATGAGGATAGTCGTGGATTTTCCGGCCCCGTTAGGACCCAAGATTCCGAAAATCTCCCCTTTGTGAACGGTGAGATTTATGTGATCCACGGCCGTGAATTTGCCGTATTTCTTGGTTAATTCTTCGAGTTCGATAATGGGTTCGCCCATGACTTACCTCCTTCCATATTTGCGGAACAGGTAATACACGCATCCCAGTGCAACCAAGATGATTAATACTCCTATCCAGCCCCAGATCATAGGTGTTTTGACTGAAATCCTGAAGTCTGCCGTCGAATTGACTTCAGGAGTCTTTGCCGAAATCTTCGTGGCGTAATCACCGGGCAGGGCTTTCTTGTAAGCTTTTATGATGGCCACCACGGAAGCTGTTTCGCCTGATTTCAGGCGGTCTATCTTTGCGGGTTCGAAAGATACTTCCCAGTCGACCGGTTTGTTGGCAGAGAGCTGGATATCTTTCAGTTCTGCAGATCCTTCGTTTTTGACCACTAGATCAAGACGTTTACTGTCGCCTGCAGTGAGGGAAGTGCTGAGAAGTCCTCTTGGTGTTGTCAATTCCATCTGATAGGTCCCCGTGATGACCACTTCCAGTTGTAGATCGGCAGAAGTCGAACTAGTTGCGGCTCGAACCGGGATTTTATACGTTCCTGCTTCGACATTGGCTGGCGGGTTGATGTCGATCGTGATGTTTTGAGTGGCGTTGGGTTCGACCTGGGCAGAAGTAGCCTGTTTGTAGTTCGCCTTGAAGGTGACATTCCATCCCCTGGGAGCTTGTGCCATCAGGGCGTAAAGTTGTTGTTCGGCAGTTTGATTCTTCAACGTGGCGTTGAAAGTGAACGTGGATTTCGAATTCCCTTGCATGTTGGGTTGATTCGTGATGAAATCCGTTTGGTAGGTTCCTTGCTTGGAAACCGTGATCGAGATCGGGAGTTCGCCTAAACCTTCTGCGATGATCGTGAAACGATAGGTCCCTTTGTTAACCTTCAATGGGACGTCTACTTTTAGCGAAAAATTCTTTCGCTCGTGCGGTAGAACAGATAGTTCGCTGACGATCCAGTTTCCTGCTTTCAATTCGTAACTCCAACCCCGCGGTAGCCCTTTCACGGATAGGTTGGCGTTTTTTACCGCATCACTGTTGTTGATGACATCAATACTGTAGTTTACGGATTCTCCCGGAGGCACGGAGATTTTCGTGTAGGGAGTGTACAGAATCACGTTCTTGTCGGATTCTGAGGCCTGCATGTCGAAGGGTAGGATTCCCATGAGCAGTACCAGTAACAGACTTAAATAATTTGCACGCATTGTCATAAAAATTTCGTTAGATAATTTTGTTATGATTTACAATACGTTGCCAAATATATATACAATCTGTATTACTTATTTTTAAAAGAATTGAAAAAAGTTTATAAAGGGACCATGTGGTTGTTTCTTGTAAAATTACTACCCTCTCCCTGTTGGAGAGGGTAGTAATTACTAAGCGTTTTCCCCTCCTGAGTAAGGAGGGGTAGGGGTGGTAGTTTCATATTAAGAAGCTTGTTAGTCCCGCCCTTCGTTTTCAATGTCGTATTTTTAAATCTTTTAAAAAAGCATGATAGCTCCGGCGGATAACACGCTGATACATATCCAGAGGATGATGCCTAGAAGGATGGGTTTGAACCCGACCTGTTTGATGGTTTCTTTAGAGAGTCCGGCCCCGATCAAGAACAAGGTGAATAACATCCCTACTTTGGCAAAGCTGGTGATTTGCGTGTATACATGTCCCCATTGCGGCGTGTAGGTTGCGATGATCATGGCAACGATGTAGAAGAAGATAAAGTAGGGTATAGATATTTTTGATTTGGTGTTTGTGCCTTTGTTGTAGAAGAAAGCCGCGATTAATGAAACCGGGATGATCCAGAGAGCCCTGATTAACTTGGTGGTAGTGGCGATGGCTAACGCCTCGTTGCTGAATGTCTTGGCGGCCCCGACAACCGAACTCGTGTCATGGATGGCAATGGCGCACCAGTAACCGAATTGGTGATCGTTCATTTCCAACCAGCGTCCGATGAGCGGGAAGATGAATAATGCCACGGCATTGAGCATGAAAATGGTTCCCATGGCCACGGTGATATCCTTGTCTTTTGCTTTTATTACCGGGGCTAAAGCGGCAATGGCACTTCCCCCGCAAATGGCTGTACCCCCGGAAACGAGAAATCCCGTGTCCCGGTTGACTTTTAGTTTACTGGTGAAGAACAATCCCAGACCGATGGTAACCACGATCGAGAATATCGTGAACAGGATACCTGTTTTACCCGCTTCGATGGCTTCCTCGACATTCATTCCGAATCCTAATCCCACGACGGAAATTTGGAGGAGTATATGTGTGATCCGACTGTTGATGGCCAGGAACGGGTGACCGATAGTCAGTGATAAAATCAAACCTAGTAAAAGGGCAAAGCCCGGATCAAGAAATGGTACAAGAAATAACGCTACTATGAAAAGTACTTCTTTTTGATTTTTGTTCAGTTGAATTTTGCTCATGATCTTTTAGTAATTTGTTTGACGCGAATATCTACTAAATGTATGAATCTTGGAAATAAGAAATATTCAGATAGTATGAGCAAAAGTTATAGGTTCGATCCGTGATTATATTTTACGTTTAGTCTTGCGGTTACGAGCTTCGCAGAATCTCAGGAGTAGTTCAGCGTAGGGATCGATAGGGCCTTGTTTGTGAATGGCATAGAGGGTGCGGGTGATTTCTAAATCGTCGATGTCGACAATTTTCAGCAGGCCGCAAGAGAGTTCATCCTGAATCGAGAACACGGAAACTAGGGCGTGGCAATCGGAATGTTTGAGATATTGTTTAATGCCTTCGGTACTTCCGATGACAATCTGTTGATTTAGTTCGTTGATCGATATGCCCGAAGCGGCCAATTGTCTCTGGATAATGTTGTATGTCCCGGATCCCTCTTCCCGGACGGCGAATTTCAGGTTTTTCAACTGTTGTTTGCTAATGGTTTCCGGGGTCTCGTTTTTGGCCGCGGTCACGAGTACGATCTCGTCTTTCAGGAAAGGGATGTAGTGAATGTCGGTTTGAGAGGGCATACCCTCGATAAATGCCAGTTGGATATTTTTATCCATGAGTTCCTGTTCGATCTGGTAGGTGTTGCCACTAATCAGGTTTATCTCGATATAGGGATGGGCTTCCCGGAAGCGAGCTAGGTATTCCGGTAGGATGTATTGCGAGAGCGTGGTGCTGGCCCCGATGTGTAGGGTACCGGAGAATTCTTTTTTCATATGCTGGAGGTTGAAGGTGATCATGCGCTCCCGCTCGATCAGGTCTTCGCTTTGTTCCAGAAGGTATTTCCCGGCAGGAGTTAATGTCAGGCGGCCTTTTTCACGATCGAAAAGCGTGATACCCAGTCCACGTTCAAGTTCCTTGATGCTTTTGGATATGGCGGGTTGCGAGAGTCGTAGTATTTCGGCGGCTTTCGTGGTATTCAGGTGTTTGGCTGTCTGGTAGAATATCGTGAGTTTGTGATCCAGCATCTTTTTTTAATTATGTTTGAGACAAAGGTAGAAATAATAGATTTGTGCGAGAAAAATTTTTCTATATTTATAGTAGAAGATTCATGAAAATTATATGGGTACAAAGAGTGGTATGTTGATTTTACAGGATAAGAATTAAAATAGGATTTCGATTGTAATTTCATATTTTACTCTCTTTTCGAATTTGGATGGGAGATAGACAAGAGTATATCTGTGCAAACCCGTAATGGTCTTGTTTTGTTATAAACCGAGTGACTAGCATTGGGGGTGAATAACCTAAAATTAACAGAAAATTCTCCGAAATTTCCGGGTAATAATCTCTTTTAGATCTTTGTGGTTCCGTTCCTCTCCTTTGCCGTTATATGGAAAATGGCTTCTGTAACGGAGGGGAAACGGAGAAAGACGGGAGAGAAGAGATTATTAGCATGGTATTTTTGTGTTTTTTCTATGGAATAGAGGTGGTTTACGAGGTATCTTTAGAGATTGAAATAGATTTTGTGAAAATAGAATGTTTTTGTCATAAAATATACTTTCTCTAGTGAAGTATCGTGGGAAATGTATATGTAGATGATGTGTTATGTGATTATTGTTTAGTATTTTGTGTTTTAGTACCGATGAGAAAGTGTAAATATAAAATAGTAATAATATATTTTAAAACGATCGTTTAATGCGTTGCAAATATACTAAATTTTAGAATAGTGCAAATAAAAATGAAATATTTTTTCTTTTTATCAATCAGGCAATTGGCATTTGATGGGAAATGACAAAATGCAAAAGTTATTAATATCAATAAACGATCGTTTTTTAATTTAAAATGACGTTATGCAAACAGCTTTCGTGCGTTGTTGCTGTTTTAAGTAAGCGTATGAAACACATGGCAATAAATCGAGACTCGTGATAGGGTTAATGCGCGAAGCGCATCCGGGCGTATCGTAAGTTTAGAACATGAGTATGTCGTGATTGTTCGTGAAAAAGATAAAAAAGATAGATGGTTGCTAATAACAAAATAAATTGGTACGTTGCTTATACACGAGTAAATCAGGAACTTTTAATAAAGAAAAAGTTAGATACACTGGGAATTGAAAATTTTTTACCCCAGGAGGAGTTAGTTCGTGATACTCCTGCAGGTCGCAAAAAGATTCGAGTTCTTTTGATTCACGGGATGATCTTTATTCGGACGGATAAGGCAACGAGTTTTTCCTTAATTAATGATCACATGTTGAACGTGGTTTACCTGAAGGATATAGAGGGCCGACACTCGCTAATTGTTCCCGATAAGCAAATGGAAGATTTCATGTTCCTTTTGGATTTTTCGACGAATGGTATTGAAGTGTTGAATAAGAATCTTAAACGGGGTGATCGAGTGAGAGTTATTAAGGGCCCTCTGCAAGGGTTAGAGGGTGAACTAGTACGTTTGAAAGGGCACAAACGGGTGATCATCCGTTTGGAAGGAGTGGCTTCTATCGCCACGTCTTATATTCCAAGTTCGTTTTTGGAGAGAATAGAGTAATACAAAATAATGGAAAAAAGTTTATTTCACGATTTGTATAAACGGTCGTGCGAGTTGGAAATAAGAGATTGTCCTTCTCAAACATTGTCAGACTTCTTGCATGGCTATTTGTCTGTATACTCGATTGTACGGGTGTATCCTTGGTTGGAAAGTGATTTCGGGGATGCGTATGGTATTCATGAACGCATACGAGAGATTGCCCGGATCATAGAACCTTTGGCAAATAACAAAGAACTAGTCAAGGATGTGCGTGCCGGTTTTATTGTCGATTTGATGGATGCTTACCAGTTATATTCGGACATGAATTTTTTGAACACGGCTTTGGATGCGGCGTATGATGTATTGACACCTTGGGGTGCTAATAGGATAGTATTGCCTTGTAGAACGCCGAATATCTGCCGTTTGCTTTGTTATTGTTATTACTTCACGGGAGAGAAGGAAAATAGCCTTCTGGCGAGTAGTTTGATCAATGAAGCTTTGGGCTTTACCCGTAAAGCCGGTCGTGACGATTTGATGCCTTGGTGGTGGTGGGATGCATTCTGTTTTTACGAGGATGTTGTTGGAAAAGTAGAGTTGTCAACTAATGGTCAGGAGCGATTGGTTGAAGAACGGGTGCGACTGGCCGTTTCCGTGAAACAACGGGAAGAAGAGGTGATCAAACGTTTTGTGAAAACAGAAGGTGATGATGTTTATGACATGGCGAAGTCTTTCCGTATTTTAGCACAACGGGAGTTTACGATGTGCCATGAACGTTATGAAAATAAGGAATTTATATAAAGAACTTCACATGCCGGGAGCGCAACCCCTGGCGATAGCGTTTCCCTCGACGGTACTTCATGCCGGACCAGCTTTAATACCGGAGGGGACGCTCCTTTTGAATTTTTAATGAAGAATATAGCTTTTTATAGATGAAGTCTTCAATTCACACGATATGTAATAGCCTGTGTGAAAGGAAAAAATACGTGAATTACCGGACTATTCTCTTCGTGGATGTATTCTTGTCGGTTGGTAGTTCGTTTGTTACGCTCCTTTTTGTCGACAATTTTATTGTTGACTTGTCCCGATTTGCTTACGCCGTGGTTCTGGCGGGGGTGGTTGTGATCAGTTTCCTAGTTTTCTGGATACTGGGAGTGAACAAGAACATTATCCGGCATGCATCAATAAAAAGTATTGGGAAGATGGGTTTTGCCATACTTTTGAAAGCGGTTCTTTTAGGAGTAGTGATTCTTTTGTCTGATTTGCGATTGTTCGATCACCATCTTTTTGCCTGTTGTTTACTTGATTTTCTCGTAACAACGGTGGTTTTAGTCGGCTTTCGGGTAACCCTTGTGCTGGTTTATGATTTTGTGATTTCGCTGTATGGCTCGGGGAAGACGAGAGTATTGGTGTACGGAAGCGGAGATAAGAGCGTGGCGTTAAAAAAGAGGATGTATACCAGTAAACATTATCATGTGGTGGGTTTTGTGAATCCGGATAAATATTTGAAATCATGTGTGATTTCGGAATTACCGGTTTATTATTTTGAGGGAGAGGAAGATTTTATTCATTTCGTGAAGAAATGTAACATTAATGGCTTGTTGTATCCCTCACACGAGGAGGCTCGTCAAGAGGCGGATCGATTGGTTCGTTTTTGTCAGGATGGCGGGTTGAAGAATTTGGTGTCTCCACCGATAGATGTGTTGGGAGACGGGTTGAAAAAGACAATTGTGCGTGAAATACGAGTAGAAGATTTATTGGGACGGGATGAGATCCAGATAAATACGGGAGAGATAGCCAAAAATTTTGCAGATAAAGTGGTGATGGTTACAGGGGCAGCAGGGAGTATCGGTAGTGAATTATGTCGCCAATTAGTAACTTTTGGAGTTAGTCATTTGGTCTTGTTTGATAATGCAGAAACTCCGATGCACGAACTTCGTCTTGAATTGGAAAAAAAATTCCCCGATTTGAAGTTCGCGCCTTTTATCGGTGATGTTCGTCAAAAGGAACGTTTGCGAATGGCTTTCGAGAAATATCACCCGATGGTAGTATTTCATGCGGCCGCTTATAAGCATGTGCCGCTAATGGAGGAGAATCCTTGCGAGGCCGTGCGGGTAAACGTGATCGGTTCGAGATTGGTGGCAGATTTTTGCGTGGAGTACGGGGTGGAAATGATGGTGATGATTTCTACAGATAAAGCCGTAAATCCTACCAACGTGATGGGAGCCTCCAAACGCTTGGCCGAGATCTACGTGCAGAGTTTAGGGGTAGCCTTGGAAAGGAGAGAAATTGAGGGATGTACTCGCTTCGTGACTACTCGTTTCGGGAACGTGCTGGGAAGTAACGGTAGTGTGATCCCGTATTTCCGGAAACAGATTGAGCAGGGAGGTCCGGTGACAGTTACGGACCCGAGAATAACACGTTTCTTCATGACGATTCCTGAAGCTTGCCGTCTGGTGATGGATGCAGCTACAATGAGTACCGGTAATCAGATTTTTGTTTTTGACATGGGAGAACCCGTGAAAATCGTTGATCTGGCAGAAAGAATGATTCGACTGGCAGGATACGTTCCGGGTGAGGATATTAAGATTAAGTTTATCGGGTTACGTCCCGGGGAGAAATTGTATGAAGAGGTGTTGAGTAATGAAGAAAATACAATTCCGACGGGGCATTCCAAAATACGAGTGGCACGAGTGAAAGAGTATTGTCGGGACGAGATCGTGGGTGCTTATGATAAATTAGCCGAATTGGCGTTAGCGGTGAAGGTGGAGGAGACTGTACGGTTGATGAAACAGGTGGTGCCGGAGTTTAAGTCGAAGAATTCGGTGTATGAAAGGTTGGATCAAAGAGAGAGAGTCGTTATAGGAAGGCAATGAATTGTTTTGAAGTTGAATATGTCGTCAATATAAAAACTAGGGTATTATTTACATGGTGATATTATGAAAATAGGTCTTATAAAAGAAACAAAAATTCCTGAAGATAATAGAGTTGCTTTAACTCCGGATGAAATTGTTGCTTTAGTGCATGAATTTCCAGGATGTGAATTTGTAGTGCAAAAGAGTGATATTCGTGCGTTTTCTGATGAGGAGTATATGTGTCGGGGAATCGAGCTTGTTGAACGAGTAGATGATTGTGATGTACTTTTGGGAATTAAAGAAGCTGATATCGCATCGTTAATCCCCAATAAGCATTATTTCTTTTTTGGCCATATCGCAAAGATGCAACCATATAATAAACCCTTGTTAAAGAGAATGATGGAATTGGGGATCACTTTTTCTGATTACGAGTATTTGGTTGATGAAAAAGGACATCGGTTATGTGCTTTTGGTTGGTGGGCTGGTGTTGTAGGGGTGTATAATACATTACGTGCTTACGGACTTCGAAATAGAACATTTGAATTGCCTAAACCTGATAAGCGGTTCACTTTGTCCTATATGTTGGAAGAAGCGAAGAAGCCAATTTATTCTTATTTGAAGATCGTGGTTACTGGTAACGGAAGGGTTTCACATGGCGCACAACATTTTTTGGATGAGGTGGGAATAAAACGAGTTCAACCGCAAGAGTTTTTGGAAGAAGATTTTGAATATCCGGTTTATACTGTGGTAAAATTGCCTGATATCGTGTGTCACGTGGATGGTGTTTCAGTTTTTGATCGAGAAGAATTTCACACGAGTCCCAGTTTATATAAGAGCAATTTTTTCCCCTACGCTAAGGTTGCGAATGTTTTAATATCTTGCCATTATTGGGGCCCTGAAGATCCGGTTTATTTGAAAAAAGAAGATTTGCGAAATCCGGAGGTTAAGATAAAAGTTATCGGAGATGTTACTTGTGATATCATGGGGAGTGTGCAATCAACTCTTCGTGCGTCAACGCATCAGAACCCGTTTTATGATTATAATCCTTATGCGGAAAAGGAGGAAGAAGCTTTTTCGTCTGATAAAAATATCACGGTTATGGCTGTCGATACTTTACCCAACGCTTTGGCCTTGGATACGAGTGAGTATTTTGGAAAAACGCTCGTGAAGTATGTGATAGAAGATATTTTGAATGGTCGAATGGAATCCAGTGATGTAATTGAGCGGGCAACGATACTTAAAAATGGAAAGTTGACGGAACGTTTTGCTTATTTACGTGATTATGCGTGGAGTGATTAGTTACTTTTAAATGTCTGGTGATGAAACGTTTTTTTTATAAGATAAATTGTTTTCTAAAATTTCTTTGGGATACTCATCAAGAGTCCGGGAAGAGTTTAGTTTTTTTATTAAAAGATTTTATATATCTCAAAAAGAAAAAAAAGATTAGGATTGAAGAATATCGAGATTTCGAATTCGAAAAGCAAGGTCCTGAATTTCGAGAGACATTTTTAACAGCTTTGGAGCAGCATCCATGTTTGGATTTGTTGAATCCTAAAAAATACTATATATTGGCTCGTAATAAATATCTTTCTCATTTATTATTAGAAGCATGTGGTATTAGAAAAGCAGAGTTGTATTGTTATTATAATCCAGAAGGGAGAATAAAAAATGACCATATTGCTTATGATTATGATTCTGTATTAGAAATATTGAAGTTGAAAAATGTACATTCTTGTGTAATAAAAGGTACAGAAACATCTCATGGTGATGGCGTTTTAGTTGTCGATAATATTGAATACATGGAGACAGAATGTGTTTTACATCTTTTTAATGGAGAAAAATTTTACTTGAGAAATAAATTGAAAGAATATGAACCACTTATATTTGAAAGTAAAATACATCAAACCGATCAGTTTAATTCTTTTAATTCATCTTCTGTTAATACAGTTCGTTTTATGACGACACTACATCCTTTGGGAGAAGCTAAAATTATTGCAATATGGATGAAATTTGGGAAACCAGGGGTTTGTGTTGATAATGCCGGAGCTGGGGGGAATATCGATGCTGCTGTTGATATAAAAACGGGGAAAATTTATAATGTAACTCTTTTTGATGGATGGAGAAGAACACAATCAATAACTCACCATCCTAATAATAAAATTCTTTTGGAAGGAGTATTAATTGAAAATTGGGACAAAATAACGAGAGAAATTCTTCAATTTCAGAAATCAGTACCTTATTTAAAAGCTATCGGTTGGGATATTGCGATAACGCCAGAAGGTCCACTTGTAGTTGAATTTAATGATTATTGGGACAGAACAGGACAATTATTTATAAAAAAAGGTTGGAAAAAAGAGATTGAAAGTTGTTATGAAGAATGGAAGTATTTAGAGAGGGAGGGGAAAGTGTCTTATAAAATGGGAAGACTATAATTTTAATTTGTAATTAATTATCTTTAGCATGAGAAAGTCTATATTTTGTCTTGCAGGATACCTCCTTTATAAAAGAAGGGCGATGAAGTATATAAATGTTGCCGTTAAATACAATAAAATGTTTGCCTTTGATAAAGTGAAGTCAAATGAAAAGTTGAAAATTGATTATTTATGGAAAAATTTATCTGTTTCTGGTAATCACAGGCATGATTGGCATTCTTTTTATAAAGGATTTTGTGGGTATTTTGATGAAAGATTTATTCCTTCAGATATTTATAATGGTCTTGTTGAATATACTCTTAACTTGCGTAAATATTCTATTTGTTTACAACATAAAGCAATTCTTGGAAATTTTATTGAATCTAGGAATAGATGTAATACGATAATAAATGTTATAGATAACGTATGTTATGATCATGATTGGAATATATTGAGTGTTGATGAAGTTGTTGATAAAGTTAAATTGTTGAATTGTAATGTTATTATTAAACCATCAACTGCTAGTGGTGGCGGTCGTAAGGTGTTATTTTTGAATAGTAAAGACATAAAGAATGATGATTTCTTTAATAAAGGGGATTGTATTATTCAAGATTTTTTGAGGGAAGGGGATGAGTTATCTCGCTTTAATCTTGATACTTTAAATACAATTAGAATGCTCACTCTTAATTTAAATGGTAAATGTACGGTTCTTTCATCTTTTTTGAGAATGGGTATTAAGGGTATGCATGTTGATAATCTTTCTTCAGGTGGAATTCTTGTAGGAATCAAAGATGATGGTCGACTTCATGATTTTGCTTTGGATAAGAAATTGAATAAAGTATATGAATCTCCATCTGGAATACTTTTTAAAGGACAGATTATAAATTGTTACAATGCTCTAAAAGAATTTGCATTAAATAATCATAAAAGAATTGCATTAGCTAATTTAATAGCTTGGGATCTTGCAATTGATAAAGAAGGAAATCCAATTGTTGTAGAGATTAATCTTGATTCAGGGGAAATTCAATTCCATCAAATTTATAATGGTCCTTTATTTGGAGAAAGGACTAATGAAGTGATAGAATATGTAAAGTCTCATCCAATAAAAAGAATTGATGCAAAATAAGATATTCTTGTTAATATGAAAAATATTGTAAAACAAATTTTAGAAAGTGCCACGAAGGAATGGGTGAAATATCAGAAAAGAAAGATGTACCGAGAGATGATTGTCGGGATAAAATTGAAGAAATTGTCAAAAGAGGAAAAGGAAGATATAAATTCTTATTATGAAAAACTTTTAGGAAAGCGGATAAATCCCCGATGGCATCAATATTATTCTTCAATCAACGGGGTGTTTACTCCTAAATATATTCCTCTGGGGTTATATTATGCTCAAATTGTTCCTATGCTTAATGATCGAACAGTTTCGAAGGCATATGCGGATAAAAATTTCACGGAGAGGTTATTTCCTGAAATGCTTCAACCGAAAACAATAGTTAAAAATATTAATGGCTTTTATTATCTAAGAGGAAAGCCTATAGCGAAAGAAGAAGCTTTGAGTATCTGTAATAATCTTTCAGATGCGGTGATCAAGCAAGCCATGGAGACATCCCAAGGAAAGAGCGTGATACGTTTTTCTTCCTCTGACGGTATGACAACGTGTAAAGGATTGTCTGTTCAAAAGTTGTTTGATTTATACAAAAAGAATTATATCGTGCAAGAGGTGGTTCGCCAACATGCCATATTGAGCAAATTGAATCCTACTTCTTTGAATACAGTACGATTGACCACGTTTCGTCGGGAAGAAGATGTTGTGGTTTTGACCTCTTTGTTGAGGATGGGGCGGAAAGATGCTTTAGTTGATAATGTTTCTGTCGGAGGGGTGTTTTGTGAGATAAGTCCGGACGGAAGATTGAAAGCCCCGGCGTATAGTATAAAACCAACGGGTAGATATGATTACAATGATTTCGGGGTCAAATACGAGGGGATACAAGTTCCGCAATATGAAGAGATTGTTCGAAAGGCGAAAGAAATGCATTTGCAATTGCCTTATACACGTATTGTGGGGTGGGATTTTACTGTGGATGAGGACTCGCAAGTTGTATTAATAGAATTGAATTTACATTCTCCCGGAGTTTACCAGTTGATAGGTCCAGCATTGGGTGAATACACGGATGAAATTTTGACAATGGTTAAGAAAGGGTAGGACCTGATGTGTGAATGGATTGGTTAAAAAGGATGAAACTTGTAAATGTGGTATAATTGATTGGTTTATGACAAAACAATCCCTGAAAGAGAAGACCATATCCGGAATGTTGTGGAGTGCTTTTCAACGTTTTGGGACAATGTCGATATCTTTTACGTCGAATTTGGTATTAGCGAGATTGTTGTTGCCCGAAGATTTTGGGTGTATCGGGATGTTAATGGTTTTTATCGCTATTTCAAATACATTTATTGATGGAGGTTTTGCCTCAGCTATAATTCAAAAACAAGGAGTAACACAGGTAGATATTTCGACTGTCTTTTATTGGAATTTATTTCTAGCGGTATTGTTATTCGGAGGATTATATATAATAGCTCCTTTTATAGCGAATTTTTATAAGATCTCGTTGTTACAAGAAGTGTTGCGCGTGCAGGGATTTGTGTTAATTACAAATGCTTTTTGTGTTATACAGAATGCGTTATTGATTAAAAAACTTCAATTTAAAATATTGGCAAAAGTAAATTTGTTGGCAACCTTAATTGGAGCTGTTGTCGGGATTATTTTTGCCTATATGAATTACGGGGTTTGGAGTTTGGTCATTAAGATGCTTGTTATTAGTTGTATGACCTCTATATTGTTATGGTTTTGCGGGAAGTGGCGTCCAAGTTTATGCTTTGGTTGGTCATCGTTTAAATCGTTATTTAATTATGGAGGGTTAATTTTATCGGCTAATTTGGTTGAAACGTTATATACGCATATTCAAGCACTTTTGATAGGTCGCTATTTTTCATCTCGTGACTTGGGTTTTTACACGCAAGCTAAACAATTGGAGGAGATTCCGACATCGAGTTTATCACAAATTGTAAATCAGGTAACTTTCCCTGTTTTTTCGCAATTGCAAGGGGATGTTGATAAGTTGAAAATGGGGGTGAAAAAGAATGTCAAAATGATAACGTTTTTGACTTTTCCTTTAATGTCATTGCTTATCGTTATCGCTCGGCCGTTGATTGTTTTTCTATATTCGAGTAAATGGGAAGAGTCGGTTCCTTATTTTCAATTGCTGTGTATATTCGGGATGGTGTACACGTTAAATACGGTGAACACGAATGTATATAAATCTATCGGAAAGAGTAAATTGTTTTTTTTCGTACAAGCGGGGAAACGGGTTTTAAGTATACTGTTTATCGTTGCGGGGATGCAATTCGGTATTATGCAGATGATGTGGGCGGTGGCTTTAAGCGGTTACTTGCATTTTCTGATAAATGGTATTATTTCCGGGAGAGTTATTCAATATGGATTCTGGGAGCAAGTAAAGGATATTTTGTCAAGTTATTTGTTAGCAATAGGTGTTGGTGTAATAACTTATTGGGGAGGATTATTCTTGGAGTTGGATAATATCTTATTGTTGTTAATTCAGGTATTAATTTATGGAATCGTATATTTTGGCATAGCGTATTTGTTGAAATTTGAAAGTGCGATTTCTTTTTACAATATCATAAGGACAAATCTTCTGCAAGTAAATAGATGAAAGATTTCTTTTCTATAAGTGTGAAAAAAGCAGGAGCGTTGTTTTTATGTTTCTGTTTGTTTGTCATGATAAATCCTCCGGTAATAAGATTATTGCCTTTGGAGGCTATTTTGCATTATTTATCATTGTTTTTGATGATATTGATTTTTACTTTGTCATATCTTCAAGGACAATTAGTATTTACAAAACAACGATATATTCTTTGCTTGCTTTTCTTGTTATTGGGAATAGCTTTTGGTCTACCGTTGGGGGATCATTCTTGGGAGGCAAAAGTGTTTTTGCCTCTTTTGACCTTGGTGTTTATTATATTTTTAGATAATCAAGTGTATTATATCACATTTGGTTATTTTAGAAAGATAATGATTTTTTTTGCCGTATGCTCTATTGTTTTGACTGTCTTATTGCTTTTTCTTCCGCCTAATGCTCTGCCTTATATTGAATTAGAGCCGGTTTCTACAGCCCATCTGAATAAACAGATCGTATATAAAATGTATGGTTTTATTCTTTCGTATGATACCATTATTTTTGATATAGGTGGATTCCAATTTCTTAGAGTTGCTGGCCCTATGACAGAGCCAGGGCATTTTGGTATTTTATTGGGATTAACTCTTTGTATAGAAAAGATGTTGTACGGGAGACGAACACCGATTTTAATTATTTGTGGTTGTTTGACTTTTTCAACGGCTTTTTTCATGATTTTAGCGATCTTGGAGATGTACAATATTTTTGTTATCAGAAAATTTCAATGGAAATGGTATGCTTGTACGATTCTATTATTGATTATTTTTTTATTCGTTGTGGACAATACGTTGTTAGATACGATCTGGGAGTATTCAATAGGACGGAATATTGGAGAGGAAAAGAGTATATTGGATAACCGAACGAACGAGACGGCGTTGTTTATATATAATAAATTTTTGCAATCGTCTTTTTCCTCGTTGTTGTGGGGGCATGGAACTTTTGCATTAGAGGTTGACTCAAAAACAGTTTTAGCTGATTACCGAGAGTTCTTGTATGATAGTGGTTTTATCGGTTTGTTTTTGGTGATTATCACGTTTTGGGTGATATTCATGAGGGTTAAAATGAAGTTTTTACTTTTGTTTTTACCCATTATTGTTATCATTTTTCTACATCGGGCTTGGATGTTCTGGTATTCCTATTTGTATTTACTGCCTATTATTGCTTTTGGGGCTTATACTTATAAATCAAGTCTTGAGAGTAAGTTTGTTGTAAGGAATTGATTTGTATTTAGTAGTGAAGTATGTTGTGTCTTTTCTGAATTAAATTCGTTAATGGATATAGGAAAATCATGAAACACCTTATTTATTTTTGTTATTATCTAAAGATTACAGATTGGGGTAAGTTAAAAGTCCATCGTAATTTTGTAAAGCAAGTTTATGGCATATCTAAATGGCATCAAGTTTTGGATATGTTTCGAACGACATTGAAGCTTGGTACAGCTTTTCACGAGTATTATTATTATGGTTTTTATAATAAGTCTATGGAACAACGGAGTGAATATGCTTCGATGGGATTTATGTATGAATATCAGAAAAAAAATAATCCTCCTCAAAAGCGTGTTATGTTATCAGATAAGATAAAATTTTTTGATGCTTATAAGGAATTTTTGGGGAGGATGTGGATAAATCCGCTTGTTGCGACGGAAATGAGTGTGGCTAATTTTGTTAAAGGGAAAGAAAAAGTTGTGCTAAAAACATCAACGGGAGGAGGTGGACGGAATGTGAAAATTTTTGAAGTACAAGAATATACTCCTCAAGGTATACGACAGTTAGCGAAGGAATTGCATTTTGATATTTTAGAGGAGTTCGTTTATCAACATGAAAACTTACAACGTTTAGCACCGAATAGTTTAAATACGATACGTTTTATTACACAATTAACAGAAAAGGGGACCGTTGAAATAATAGGAGCTAGTTTAAGAATGGGTATTTATAAAAATACGGATAATTTGTCTTCAGGGGGAATTGCGGCTAAAATAAATATTACAAATGGTAAAATAGAATCTCAAGGCGTGTCATTTGATATTACCGTACCAGATTATGAGTTACACCCCATATCAAATATGAAAATTGAAGGTTTCCAAATTCCATATTGGAATGAGGTGAGAGAACTATGTATTAGAGCAGCATCTAAATATCAGGATAATAAATCGATCGGTTGGGATGTTGCTATAAAACAAGATGGTCCAATTTTGATCGAGGGTAATCATGATTGGGGAGCTAGAGTATGGCAGATGCCAGCAGGAAAAGGTTTGAAGAATATATTGTCAAAATATATGTGAATATATGTATGCTCATTTTTTTAAGCGATTGATTGATTTTTGTATTGCTTTTGTCGCTTTAATTGTTCTATTTCCATTTCTGTTGTGTATAATGGTTTTACTTTATTTTGCCAATAATGGAGCAGGTGTATTTTTTGAACAAGAACGGATAGGAAAAGATGACAAGGTGTTTAAAATATTGAAATTCAAGTCAATGAATGACGATAAAGATAAAAATGGGAATTGGTTGCCTGGTAAAGATCGTGTTACGAAAATGGGACGTTTTATTCGTGCAACTTCAATCGATGAATTACCTCAATTGATCAATATATTAAAGGGCGACATGGCTCTTGTCGGACCTAGACCTCTTTTTGTCAAGTATATGCCTTATTATACGAAACGGGAACGGTTGCGTCATACTGTGAGGCCTGGTATAACAGGATTGTCTCAGGTGTCAGGGCGTAATAATCTACCATTGGTAGAACGTTTAGAATTAGATGTGCAGTATGTGGATAAGATATCTTTGATACTTGATGTGAAAATCATGTTACAAACGGTATTGAAGGTGTTAAAAAGAGAAGATGTGGTATATCTTCCTGATCCAGATAAGAATATACCATTAGATGTACTTCGACGAGATAAAGTTAAAGTCAATTAGAAAATATAATATTTGTTGTATGGATGCAATTTTAATTAGTGGAATCGGAGGACCTACTCCGCGTTCTATAGCTAAAGTGATTAAGCAGAAATATCCAGAAATGCGTATCGTGGGTATTGACTCCAATCCTAAAGCGATTGGTTTCTACATGTCCGGTTTAGTAGATGAATATCATGTTAGCCCGAAAGCTTCGGATGAGAATTATTGGTATTTTATTGAAAATTTGGTGCGAGAGAATCGAATTGATTATGCTTTTATTCAGCCGGAAAAAGAAATTATCGCTTGGGGAGATTACTACATGAAAAATGGGAAATATCCGTGTCATACATTTTTGCCTCCTAAAAGTTTGGCATTAACGTTGATGGATAAAGCTTTGATGGCGGATATCTTGCAAGGAACGTCTTTTATTCCCAAGACAATAAAGATAACGCAACATAATCCTCGTTATGAAGAAGTTGAAAAAGAAATCGGTTTTCCTTGTTGGATTCGGGCAACACAGGGTTCAGGTGGATTGGGTTCCTTAAAATTGGAGGATTTAAATAGTTATAAATCGTGGCTTTTAATTCATTCCGATATAGAGGCATTTACTGTTAGCGAGTTCCTTGTGGGAAGACATTTAGCTAATCAAATGCTTTATTATAATGATGTATTGCTTAAAGGAGCCTCTTTGGAATGTGTAGAGTATGTTATGGCAAACGTGGCTCCGTCTAAAGTAACAGGAAATACTTCTTTTGGCCGTTTTTTAAACGATGAGCGAATTTTGGCATTCTGTGATGATTGTATTCGCTATGTTTGTAACAAATTGCAAACGAAAGCTCATGGGGTTTTGTCATTTGATTTGAAGGAAGACGTGGCGGGGAATTTGAAGGTTACAGAAGTTAATATTAGGCATATGGCTTATACTGGAATCATGGCAGAAGTCGGTTTTGATTTGATTTCTGATACTATAGAGATTTTACGAGGACATATGGTTAACAGTGGTGCGCCTTGTTTCAAATATGATAAACCGTATGTGTTTTTACGAGATGTTGATGTTGAACCAATTATACTTGAAAGTGAGGCTGTTTTTAATAAAGACTGAATGGATAATATTGTAATAATTGGTAATAGTACTACGGCGAAAACTTGTTATCGTTTTATCTCGAAATATAATTTGTTTCATGTCGTGGGTTTTGCTATTCATAAGCGATTTATGACTTCTGAAACGTATTGCGGTTTACCACTTTTTGCAATAGAGTCATTGGATGAAGTTATTGATAAAGGAAAAGATTATTTGTTTGTGGCTATCCTGTGGAATAATTTGAATCAAATTCGTAGAAATGTTTATGAAGGGTTAAAGCAAAATGGTTTCCGTTTTGCCAATTTAGTTTCTCCAACAGCCGTATTGAATGGAAGTTTGAAAGGGGATAATTGTTGGATTGGTGATTTGGCTGTTATTGATTTTGGTGCAGAAGTTGGAACAAATACTTTTGCGAAAGCACTGGTATGGGTTGGTCCATCTACAAAAGTTGGGGATCATTGTTTTATCGGGGCAAAAGCAACAATAGCAGGAAGTTCATTTATTGGCGAGCAAAGTTTTGTTGGTATAAATGCTACAATATTTGATGAGGTTCATGTTGGACGAAAATCTATTATCGGAGCTGGTACTATTTTGAAAAGATCAGTTGCTGATTTTACAATTGTGAAAAGTAAACAAGATTCAACGATTGTGCTCCAAAGTACAGAAATGGAAATAGAAGCAAAGTTGATTGCGGCAAAGAATGTTAGAGATTGATGATCAGGTATTTATTTTTTTTTGTTGTTGTTTCAGGGGATAGGTAACCAGATAGAAGCTTGCACATCTGTTATTGTTTCCGGTAAAGTCACGCAAGACGGTCGTCCGTTAATGTGGAAGCATTTTGATAACGAAAATCAACTAAACAAGAAAGTAATTTTTTTGTCGGAAGGGAAATATTCTGCAATGGCAGTTGTGAATGCCGGATACGAAAAAAATACAACGATCTGGATGGGATATAATTCAACGGGGTTTGGGATTATGAGTACTGATTCCGGAAATTTGCACGATTCGCTTCGTGTTGAAATTAATAAATCGGGGATTTTCATGAAAGAGGCTTTGTTGAATTGTGCTTCTGTAGAGGAGTTTGAGTCTTTTTTAAAGAATTATCCAAAACCTCATAGTTTCCGGGTAAATTTTGGCGTTGTCGATGCAAGGGGGAATGGAGCGTATTTTGAAACGAATAATTTTACATATATTCGTTATGACGTGAATGATTCGAAAGTTGCACCTTGTGGTTATTTAATCCGAACGAATTATTCTTTATCTGGTCTGTTCGGGAAGGGGCATGGATACATACGTTATAGGACAGTTGAAAGGATTTTGGAACGTGAAAAAGGCAAAAAATTAAGTATTGATTTTTTCTTGGATTCTATTTGTCTTTCTTTGGAAAATTCTTTGAGCGAGCAGAAACTTCAGGATTTTGGAAATGCACGGGAACATGAGAAGCATTACATGTATTTTCAAGATTGTATAAATCGTTATTCTACGGGGGCTGCTGCCGTTATTCAAGGGGTGAGAGATGGAGAAGATCCGAGAATGACTACGATGTGGACATTTGTGGGTTTCCCCTTGACATCGGTGGCGATTCCCGTGTGGTTGTCTGTCTCTGGAGAGTTACCTTCGATAGTCTCGGGGAGCGGTGCTAAAAAATCTTTTATCTGCAATTTTTCACTTCAATTGAAAAAAATACTTGTCGCTGCAACTTATGGCGATATGAGGTATTATATAAATGCAACAGGATTGAAAAATATTAAGGGAACGGGAATTTTACAACGCCTTAATCCAATAAGAAAAGAAGTGTTTCAACGTGGAGTGGAATTGAAAGAGAAGTTGGAAAATGAAAAGGAAAAAGACGGGAAAATCAGTATGTATTATGTGTGGTTGGATGCTTATTTGAAACGGGAACTGCAAAGAATAAAAGAATTGTACGTAGAATAATCATTAAAAATTTTTCAATATAGAGTTTCAAGCGGGACGGGATGAATAAATCTCGTGATGGCCCGTGGCGGGACGTTTACTGTTTACATGTATGGATCGAAAACGAATTTATCTTTGCCTGGCACACATGAGTGGCAAAGAACAAGACTTTATTAAAGAGGCGTTTGATACGAATTGGGTGGTTCCGTTGGGGCCGAACGTGAATGCCTTCGAGCAATCCCTGCGGGACTTCTTGGTTGAAAATGAGGGGAAACAGGTGGTGGCGTTGAGTGCGGGGACTGCGGCGTTGCATTTGGGATTAATATTGTTGGGAGTACAAGCGGGTGACGAGGTGATTTGCCAGAGTTTCACGTTTTGTGCATCGGCGAACCCAGTGACTTATTTGGGGGCAACGGCTGTTTTCGTGGATTCGGAAGAGGATACCTGGAACATGAATCCCGTGTTGTTGGAGGAAGCTATACGAGACCGAATGAATAAAACCGGGCGAAAGCCGAAAGCGATTATTCCAGTACACTTGTATGGGATGCCGGCAAAGATGGATGAGATTTGTGCTGTGGCCGAGAAATATGGGATTCCAGTATTAGAGGATGCTGCAGAAGCATTGGGATCAGAATACAAGGGACTGAAATGTGGTACTTTCGGGGTATACGGGGCGTTGAGTTTTAACGGGAATAAGATGATCACTACCTCTGGTGGAGGTGCCTTGGTGGTACCTGATGAAGAATCCAAAAAGGCGGCAATGTTTTACGCTACGCAGGCCCGGGAACCGTATCCTTATTATCAACATGAGAAGATCGGTTATAATTATCGGATGAGTAATATTTGTGCCGGGATCGGGTTGGGACAGATGACCGTGTTGGAAGAGCACGTGGCTCACCATCGTCGTGTACATGAGTTGTATGAACGGGCATTTGCCAACGTGAAGGGGATCGAGTTAAAATCAAATCCTGATAAGCGATTTAATGCAAATTATTGGTTATGTACAATACTAATAGATAAAGAGGAGACTGGTGTGGATTGTGAAGAATTGAGAGTGTTCTTGGATAGTAAGGGAATTGAAACCCGGCCACTCTGGAAACCAATGCATTTGCAGCCGGTGTTTGCAAAGAATCCTTGTTACGTGGACGGAACTTCGGAAAAGTTGTTTGAAAAAGGATTGTGTATCCCGGCCGGGCCTTGCGTGACGGACGAGGATGTGGCTTATATTGTGAGTGAGATAAAAAATTGTATCTGTAAATAATTGAAAATATGCATTTGATGAGAAACGTGATCATGTTGGTATTGGCCGTGGGATTGTTTGCTTCGTGTGCTTCAAGTAAGAAAGTGGTATACTTACAGGATGTTGATGTAAACAAGCGGATAAAAGCGGAGTGTGAATATAAGACCGTGATTCACACGGATGATTTGTTGTCGATTATCGTGTCGTGTGATGATCTGGAATCCGCACTGCCTTTTAATACACCAATGATCGGTTTGGGGCGTGAAGTGAATACAACTTCTACTCAGCAAATCCCGAGGGGGTATCTCGTGGATAAGAACGGAGAGATTGATTTTCCCGTGTTGGGAAAATTGAAGGTCGTGGGAATTTCGAGAAACGAGTTGGCAGAAATGTTGAAAGAGAAGTTGTCGGAGTACTTGAAAAACCCGATCGTGACGATTCAATTCCAGAATTTTAAAGTGACGATACTGGGAGAAGTGAAAAGTCCTGGGAGTTATAAGGTGGTTAGCGAACGTGTGTCTTTGTTTGATGCATTGGGGATGGCCGGAGACTTGCAGATTAACGGGAAACGAAAGAACGTGTTGGTCATGCGAGAGCAAGGAGATGAGAAGGTTTTTGCCCGGATTGATTTGACATCCAGTGATTTTATCGATTCCCCGTTTTTTTATTTACAGCAAAATGACGTGGTTTACGTGGAACCGAACAAGGGACGGATTGCCGGGGGAAGTGTCAGTACGTTCTTGCCTTATATCTTGTCGAGTTTGTCGACGATTGTGGCTTTGATTACCTTGACAAAGTAGTTTCTGAATAAATAATGTATGAAGATGACCAATCAAGATAATAATTTGTTACAGACAGAAGAAGAGGAGTATTTTGATCTGAAAGCTTTTTTTTATAAGATTTTAGTCCGTTGGTGGTGGTTTGCCATAAGCATCCCGTTGTGTGCCGTGATTGCTCTGTATATTTGTTTTAGTTCGACACCGGAGTATAAGGTGGAAGCGAAAGTAATGATTAGCGATTCGAAAAAAGGGGAGGTAGGGGTAAACCCGATGTTAAAGGAATTGGGATTGTTCCAGGGAACGATGATGGTGGAAAACGAGATCGTGGAGTTGAAGTCTAAGAATTTGATACTGGACGTGGTGAAGGAACTGGAATTGAACGTGGATTACACGCGGGAGAAGATGTTGAGAGACGAGAAGTTATATAAGGATTCTCCCTTTCGGATACTTGTGGATTTGCCGGAAAATATCAAGGATACGACATTTTACGTGGTTACAAAAAATACGGATAAGATAGAGGTATTGGATGTGGATAAAAACGTGATCTTCGAGGGAGATTTTTCTCAGACGATTTCGATGGGGGGGTACCGGATGACCGTGGAGAGAAATGATTCGTTATTACAAATAGGGGATGAGATTCGGGTGGATTTGTTATCTTATGGGAAGGCGGCCACGGATTTCCACAAGCGTTTGGAGATAAATTTATTAGAGAAAAATGCGAGTGCGGTAGGGGTTTCGTTAAAGGAAATGAACCCGGATAAAGGAATGGATTTCCTTTACACGATGATCAAACGTTATAACGCAAACGGCATAGAGGATAAACAACTTGTATCGGCGAAGACGGTTGAGTTTATTAACGAACGTCTCCGGGTTATTAATCAAGAATTGGGGGATATCGAAAATAGTGCGGAAACGTTTAAAAAGACGAACCAGTTGACTAATTTGACATCGGATGCGGCCCTTGCGATGGAACAGAAGAAAGCAACAGATGCCGAGTTGTTGAAATTGGGGACCGAGATGGATGTGGTGAAGAGTGTACGAGCTTATCTGGAGGATAGACGGGGCGAAGAGTTCAGGATATTACCGGAACAGTTAGGTTTGACGGATGAAACTCTTAACAGTGGTATCAGTAAGTATAACGAGATGGTTCTCCGTAGGGGAAAGTTGTTGCAGTCTGCCCGGGAAAGTAACCCGATTGTTTTGGGTTTGGAGTCTCAGCTTCGGGAGTTAAAGAGCAGTATCCGGTCAGCTATTGCGAACGTGGAGAATGGATTGGATATCAAGATTAAGAGTTTGGAGCGGGAAAGTCAGTTGGTGGAGGAAAAGTTAACGTCTGTGCCTACTCAGGAAAAGCAATATCGTTCCATTGCCCGAGAACAGGAATTGAAAGAGAATTTGTTCTTGTTTTTGATGCAGAAACGGGAAGAAGCGGAAATTGCTAAATTGATGTATGTACCGATGGCTAAGATTATCGAAAATCCGGATCCGGGAGAACATCCGGTGGCTCCCAGGAAAATGCTTATATTGTTGTTCGGGATGTTCTTGGGGGTGGTGTTGCCCGTGGGGATCATGTTCGTGGCGGATATGTGGGATACGAAGGTGAGGAATGCCGAGGAGGTGGAAAAAGTGGTGGCGGCTCCCTTGCTGGGAACTTTACCACAATTGCCGGAAGGAAGAACTTCTATCGAGCAGGAGGGTTTTGTTATGTCGGAGTCGATGCACTTGATTCGGGAGAATTTGAATTATTTGATTAAAAGAAAGGAATCTCCGGTAATCATGGTTTCGTCGACGATTCCTAGTGAAGGAAAGTCGCTGGTGGCCTCCCATTTGGCAAATGCATATTCGAAAGCGGGCAAAAAGGTGATCGTGATCGGTTGTGATTTGCGAAATCCGAAGTTGAATGAGTATTTTAAGAAAGAAAACAGAAAGGGTTTGTCTGCTTATTTGGCCGGAATGGTGGATGATCCGGAATTGATAATAGAAAAAGTGGATGAAAATTTGCACGTGATATTTGGAGGAACAGTACCTCCGAATCCGACGCAATTGATCGCAAGTTCCCGGATGGGAGAGTTGTTGGATTATTTGAAAAAAGAATTCTCGTGTATTATTTTGGATACGCCACCATTAGGGATTTTGGCCGATGGTTTCTCGTTGAGTGAATATGCGGATGCCTGTGTTTACGTGATCCGGGCGAATGTGCTTGATAAGAAAGGATTGAGAGTTATTTCCGATTTAGAAAAAGGTGGACGTTTGGCAAACTTGGGAATTGTGGTGAACGGGATCAAGGTGAGTCGTTCCGGTCGTTATGGTTACAGCTATGGCTATGGTTATGGCTATGGTTACGGTTATGGGCAGAATGAAAAGGATAAAAAGAAGAAAAAATAAATCGTAACGCTTATGAGTTGGTTTAAACGAGAACGTAAACAGTATTTTTTTTACGAGCACGATATTCATTCTCATATTCTTCCGGGTTTGGATGACGGTGTGAAGCGAATTGAGAATTCTGTGGTGATCGTGAAGAAGATGTTGGAGTTGGGGATAAAACGATTTTCTTTTACACCTCATATATCTTTCCCGTCACCGATGAACACGCCGGAGATTATTCATGAGAAATTGAGCGAGTTGAAAGGATATTTGTTGAACGAGGGGATCAAGATCGAGGCTGATGCCGGGGCGGAGTATAAGGTGGGTGAGTATATGCTGGATTTGATACAAGAGGAGCGTATTGCCTCGTTTGACGGGGGAAAGGTTCTGGTGGAACACAGTTTTGTCGCCCCGTCACCTTCTTTTGAAGAGGTCGTTTTTCGCTTGCAAAATAAAGGATACGTACCCGTGCTTGCACATCCGGAGCGTTATCCGTTTTATGCTGGACGTTTGGCTGAACGAGTGCGGGAGTTAAAGCGTCGGGGATGCCGGATACAGGTGAATTTGTTGTCATTTGTCGGTTTTTACGGAAATGTTGCATTGCATGGAGCAAAGGAATTGGCAACAGCAAAACTGATCGATCATGTTTCCGGGGATATACATTCGGTGAAACAAGTTGAATTATTGGAAAAATTTTTAAAGTCGAAGGAAGCAGGAGTAATGAGTTCTTTGATTGTCGATTAGATCGTGTTGTGATTAATAATTACGATGAATGATATGCCTCGGGAGATGAGTTCCCGGGGCTTTTTTATGTTATAAAATTAAAATGATGTTGTTATGGAACATTTGTTGAAAGGAAGGCTGTTCTCTTGGTTAAAAGGGGATACTCAAGAGATGATGGACGAGGATGTCGAGTTGATGATTCTGGAGTTCGTGAACGATCTGGTGGTATGGAGCGATAGTGTGCGGGATTATAGCGAGGTGGTGCGTGGCTTGGAGAGTCTTCATATCCGGTTGCAGGTTTGGAACGAGATATACCAAGCCGATAACGAGGCTGGAAAAAAATGTAAGGGTCGTCTGGTGCCTGTATGCGGTATTGAGTCGGGAGGAACGGGAAATTCGGCTGGTACGGGAACGGGTGGAGAACCCGGAATGGTTCGTGGGGCATCTGGATGACGGGGCATTAGCGATCTGGAAGTCGGAGAATGTTAAAATGGAGGTTGCGGAATTGGCTTTGGGGATTTGTCTCGCGAAAGTGTTGTGGTCTCCGAGGGGGAATTTGATGGAGTATGACGAAATTATCAAGCTTATGGAACAGGTATTTGGGATGAAACTTCCGAATTACCGGGATTTGAAGCGTGATATCTTTGAGAGAAAGAAGGAGGTGGTCGTGTTCCTGAAACAGTTGGTTTTTCTGATTGAGCGAGCCCGGGATGAGAAGGATGTCCGGAAGCGTTAACTAGGGTGAGGGTAGAATGAAAGTTTCATGCTTTTGTTCTACCCTTGTTCGTTTGTGATGTTTCTGAGGGGAATATTTCGAAAAAAGCATTATTGATAATTAGTGAGTTGTGAATAAAGTAACTACGTGTGGGGGACACGTGTAGTAATGAAGTTCGGGCGGAGGAGTAGTTTTGTAATCAGAAAAGCGAGAGCGTGTTATTGATAGTATTTATTAAAAAATGAAAGATTATGGCATCTGTTAAAAATGATCTAGGATTAAGAGGGCGCTTGGGAAATTGTGTTTTTTACAATCTTCGAGGCAAGTCGTTCGTGAGGATTCAGGGAAAGTCGAATAATCCCAATACGGAAAAGCAATTGGAAATGAGAACAAGGTTTTTGGTCGCAATCCGTTTTTACCAGAGGTTGAAAGAGACTCCGTTAAAAAGAGTTTTGAGTATTTCGGCGCAAGGAAAGAGTGCCAGTGGTTATAGTTTTTACATGGAGAAGAATTTGAAAGCATTCAGAGCCAACGGAAGTATTGGTGATTTTTCTCAACTTCAATTTTCGGCGGGAAAGCGGGAGAGGGGACGCCATTTGAGAGGGGCGGTGGACGAACGGGGTGAAGTAGTGTTGCAATGGAGTAGTAATTATTCTTTGGAGTGGGAAGAAGATGACGATCGGTTGATGTTGGTTGTGTTGCACGAGAAGCGTCCGTTTTCACCGGAAGTGATTGAATGCTCCCGTGTCTTGCGCAAGGATGGGTTGGCACGTTTCCCGATGAAGGGGTGGGATGGAGAGACGTTGCATTTGTATTGCTTCTTTGTTTCCCCCGATGGGGAGCAGGTGTCGACGAGCCAGTATGTACGTTTGCAACGAGAGGTATGAAGCCGATAACGGATGTTGTCAATGCTATCGGCGGGTTGATCGGCGGGTTGACTCTCCCGGCAAGGGAGAAGAAGGAACTGGAGGCTAAAATGCAGGAGTTGGTGTACGAGCGGGAACGGGAAATGGTGGAGGCTCAGGCAAGTGTGGTACGGGCAGAAGCGAGTGGAAACTGGTTGCAGCGATCTTGGCGGCCATTGGTGATGTTGACGTTTGCGGTGATTGTACTTGTGGGGACGTTCACGAGTTTGCCTATACTGGCGGATACTTCCCGGTTTTGGGATTTGTTGGAGATTGGGCTGGGCGGATACGTGATCGGGAGAAGCGGGGAAAAAATGGCAGAAGCCATTTTTAAGTTAAAAACTAAAAGATAAAAGTTAAAAGATGGATTCATTTTCAATTTTCAATTCTCCATTTTCAATTGTAAGGCACAGGTTAGTCGGGAAGGGAGTTGTGCAACTGGAGTGTCCGAAGAATAGACGAGGAGTAGCAGGGCCGGATATGATTATATTACATTACACGGCAGGTCGGGATGCCATGTCATCGGCAAATTTCCTGATTCGGGCGGATGTAAAGGCTTCGGCACATTTGATAATCGGGAGAGACGGGCAGGTGATACAGTTGGTACCGTTTAATATCGAGGCGTGGCATGCAGGAAAGAGTTGCTACGAGGGAAGGTCTGAACTGAATCATTATTCTATCGGAATCGAGTTGGATAACTTGGGACAGCTTCGTTCGGAAGGAGGCCGGTTTGTGGCAGAATGTGGAAAGGAGGTGCCGATTCGAGACGTGTACATGAAAGATTCGGACAAGGAGGTAACGTATTGGCATCGCTACACGGATGTGCAGGAGCGGGTGTTGGAGGAGGTGTGTGATTTGTTGACGGAATATTACCCGATCCGGGATATCGTGGGACATTCGGATGTGAGTTCGAGGAAGGTTGAGCCGGGACCGGCGTTACAGTTGTGTGATTGGATGAAGTATTATTGATCGCCTGCAGCGAGTTGCAGGTTACAGGTTTGCAAGTTACAAGTTGTTTTTTTGCACGCGAACTTGCGTTTATTTTATGATGAAGTGATTTGCATTTATCGTGTAGGGCCCATACGAGGGATGTAAAGTTCATTTTCAATTTTCAATTATTAATTTTTAATTTGTTTAGTTATGGCAAAGTTTAATTCTTATTTATTAGGTAAGGCTACGAAGTCCGTTGGTAACGTGACAATGTGCTACGTGAACAAGCAGAATATTGCGAAAGCGAAGATTTTTTCGAGAAAGGATAACCCGACCCCGGAGGTGTTGGATCAGCGGGCGAGGATGAAGGTGCTGATCGAGTTGTCTCGTTGTTTGTTGCCGGTGGTACGGAAAGGATTCGTGGGGATCGGGAAAGGTACTACTTCGAATGCGTTTGTTTCGATGAATATGGGAGCGGTAAGCGTGGATGAGAAGCACGTGGCTACGGTTGATTACGAGCAAATGAAAGTGGCAACGGGTTTTCAGGATGCGCCAAACGTTTCATTGACGTACAGTGCGGAAGACAGTCACTATTTGTTCACGCAGGAGATACAGGAAGAAGAAAGCGGTTTTGCGTTGGCAGATGATCTGGTGTATGGTGTGTTGTTCGAGAGTACTTTGAAACGGGCAAAACTCGTATCCTTGAGAAGTCGCGGGGAGAGTGGAAGTACCGTGCTTCCTCTTCCGGAAGGTTGGGATCACACGAAGGTGAACGCATATTGTTTCGCAACCACGAAGAATGGTAAGTGCGTGTCGGATAGTCGGAATTTGACTATTGAGTAATTCGGTGATTTACGATTAAATTATTGAAATTATGATGAGTGTATATTTCTTTACCGGAATATTTTTCACGCTGAGTCTGAATGCATTTTTCTCACAGTTGGCAAATGATTTCGTGGCGGGGGTGTTGAGTGTCGTGGGAGGGGTGATCAGTTCGGTCGTGGTGGCTTGGTGTAAGTATCGATGGGATAAACGTCGAGGAGGGAGGGTGTAATGTCCGAATGTTGAATGTGGAGCCGTGTCTTTTGGGCACGCCCTTTTTGAAATCTCCTTCTCGTGGGGCTTTTTGATTTATAACTCTTTGCGAAGGATTACGTATGCTGTGGAAAAAGGATTTATTTTTGACGTTCGAGGATGTAGTTTTTATTTGTTATTGTCAATGTTTTTTAATACCTTGACACCGTTTTTCTGGAAAGCTGGCACATTTGTTGAGAGTTGATGTTTAAAAGTTTACATTGATATATTAATTATATAATACGTTTTTTAGTATGGAGAATAAATTAGATATTTTGACCCAAAAGCTTTACAATGAGGGGGTAGATAAGGCTCGCCAAGAGGCAGAGAATATCATCAACCAGGCAAAGCAAGAGGCCGAAAAGATTATTGCCGATGCGAAAGCGAAAGCAGCACAGATGAATGCTGATGCGGAAACGGAGGTTTCAAATCTAAAAAAGAAGGCCGAGTCGGAAATGACGTTGAGCGCCCGTCAGGCGATCACGGCGTTGAAACAGGCCATTACTAATCTGGTTGCCGGGGATGTTGCGGGCAACGTTGCCAAGATCGGTTTCGAGGAGAAAGCTTTTATCCAAGAGTTGGTCATGACAATCGTGAAGAAGTGGGATGTTGCCGGGGGAAATCTGAACATGGAGGTGCTCCTTTCCGAGGACGAGAAGGCGAAGTTCGAGTCGTTCGTGGCTGCCAAGTATAAGGAATTGTTGGATAAAGGACTTGCCGTGAAAGTGGGTAATCTGGAGGATGAGTTTGTAGTTCAGCCTAAAGATGGCGGTTTCCAGATCGCTTTTTCCGAGAAGCTGTTTGAAGCTTTCTTTAACCAATATATGAAAGGCTTCACGAAGAAACTGTTGTTTAAGGATTAAATGATTAAGTGATTTGAGATTGCGTGATAGCCTTGAGCGGAATCATGAAATCGATAAATCATGAAATCGTTGAATCACAGAATGGATGATATGATATTTAAAAATAACTACTACTGTTTGATTGCGGGACTACCGGAGGTCTTTTGGGATGATCGCAAATTAGCGTTATCCGTGAATGGGTTTCGGGAATTAGCGCAGGGGGCATTGAAGGAGGAGGATGTAAAGTTGATGGAACTGTTTTTCCTACCTGCCGATAATAAACAAGTCTTGCGGTTGCTGAATAAAATGGCTCCCGACACCAATCTTGAAACAGTGTATCCCATCCAACGTCTGGAAGACGAAATCACCGAACCCGTTCATTCTTTACCTGTTTATCTCAAACAATTTATCGCGGACTTTAAAGGAGAACATTTGAAATATGACGTTTCTCCGGAGAACGTGTTGAGTTGGATGTATTATGATTACCTGATGAAGTGTAATAATAAGTTTATCCGAAATTACACGGAGTTTTCGATGAACGTGAAGAATCTGGTAACCGCCTTGACTTGTAAGAAGTACGGGAAAGAGGTTGCCCCGGAGATTATCGGTGATAACGCTTTTTCCAAGGCTTTGAGAACTTCGAATTCGAAAGATTTCGGGTTGGCAATGGAATATCCGTACGTGGAAAGGGTGATCTCGTTGGTAGGAAATACGAATCTTGTTGAACGGGAACGAGGGCTGGATTTGTTGCTTTGGGATTTTATCGAGGAGTCTGTTGTTTACGAGTATTTTTCCATAGAGAAAGTTTTGAGTTTTATGCTCGAACTGATGATTGTCGAGAGGTGGAGCAAGATGAGTTCCGAATCTGGACGCAAGGTCTTCATGGAGGTTGTCGATAAGTTCAGGAAGAGTTTCGAGTTCGCGGAAGAATTTAAGTAATTGGGTGATTGAATGATTGCCGATTAGGAGATTGAAGAATCAGAATAATTTACAAATTGAAATATGAATAAGACACAAGGAAAAGTTCATAGTATTATTTCCAACCTTGTACTTGTGCGTACCGAAGGGCCGGTATCTCAGAATGAGATTTGCTTTATACAGCTTGAAAACGAGCGGTTGATGGCCGAGGTTATTAAGGTTGTGGGAGATATTGCTTATGTGCAGGTTTTTGAAAGTACGCGGGGATTGAAGCCCGGCACTTTGGTGGAATTCGAGGATCACATGCTGGAGGTATCGTTGGGGCCCGGTTTGCTATCAAAGAATTTTGACGGTCTTCAAAATGACCTGGACAAGATGACCGGGGTATTCCTGAAACGCGGGGAGTACACGAATCCGTTGGAAACAGATAAGAAATGGAGTTTCACCCCGTTAGCCAAGGTCGGTGATAAGGTGACGGGAGCTGATTGGTTGGGTAATGTAAAAGAAAACTGGCTGGATCACAAGATTATGGTGCCTTTCAAGCTGAAAGGAGAGTACACCGTGGCTTCGATCGTTGGGGCCGGAGAATATACGATTCAAGATACGATAGCGGTGCTGAAAGACGAAGCGGGAAAAGAGGTTCCCGTGACGATGGTTCAGAAATGGCCGGTGAAGGTGCCTGTCCGTAATTACGTGGATAAACCGCGTCCTTCCCGTCAGATGGAGACAGGGGTGCGTGTTATCGACACGATGAACCCGATCCTGGAAGGGGGTACCGGATTTATTCCCGGCCCGTTCGGTACGGGAAAGACGGTGTTGCAACATGCCTTGTCCCGGTTTGCCGATGCGGACATTATTATCATGGCGGCTTGTGGTGAGCGTGCTAACGAGGTGGTGGAAATCTTCACCGAGTTCCCGGAGTTGGAGGACCCGCGTTCCGGGCGTAAGTTGTACGAGAGAACCACGATTATAGCGAATACCTCGAACATGCCCGTGGCAGCCCGAGAGGCTTCCGTTTACACGGCTATGACGATCGGGGAGTATTACCGTTCCATGGGGATGAAGGTGTTATTGCTGGCCGATTCGACTTCTCGTTGGGCTCAGGCATTGCGTGAGATGTCCAACCGTATGGAGGAGTTGCCGGGACAGGATGCTTTCCCGATGGACTTGTCCGCGATCATTTCTAACTTTTACGCTCGTGCGGGAATGGTGTATTTGAACAACGGCAAGACGGGTTCCGTGACTTTTATCGGTACGGTATCGCCTGCCGGGGGTAACTTGAAAGAACCGGTGACGGAGTCCACGAAGAAAGTGGCACGTTGTTTTTATGCTTTGTCCCAGGCTCGTGCGGATGCAAAGCGTTATCCGGCTATCGACACGCTGGAGTCGTATTCTAAGTACTTGGAGTACCCGGAATTTATCGAGTTTGCCAAGAAGAATATTTCCGACACGTGGATCGCGGATGTAAATGAGGCTCGTAACATACTGGTTCGGGGACGGGAGACTGCCGAGCAGATTGATATTTTGGGAGATGACGGTGTGCCTTTGGATTATCACGTGGTATACTGGAAATCCGAGTTGATTGACTTCGTGATCTTGCAACAGGATGCTTTTGATAACATCGACGGTTCAACCTCGATGGATCGCCAGAAGTACATGTTGAATATGGTTTTGGGTGTGGTTCGTTCCGACTTTAACTTTGACACGTTCGAGGAGGTTAATCCTTATTTCAAACGTATCATCAATGGCTTCAAACAGATGAACTATTCCGAGTATCAATCGGAGGCTTTCAAGAAGTACGAAGCGGAAGTGAACGAGATCATTAATGAGAGAAAGAAAAAGTAAAATTTAGTGATTAGGTGATATGATGATTAAGTGATTAAAAATCCGAGAATCACATAATCATGGAATCGTAAATTACAGAATAATAAAATAAATTGTATGACGACTGCTTTTCAAAAAGTTTATACAAAGATTACCCAGATCACGAAGGCAACGTGTACGTTGAATGCCCAGGGCGTCGGGAATGACGAGCTGGCTATTGTAGATGGGCGGTTGGCTCAGGTCGTGAAGATTTGGGGAAATGATATAACCCTTCAGGTGTTCTCCGGAACGGAAGGGATCCCGACGAATGCAGAAGTGACATTCTTGGGAAAGGCTCCTACCTTAAGGGTGGGTGACGATCTGTGCGGACGTTTTTTCAATGCTTTCGGTGACCCGATTGACGGAGGGCCTTCCGTGGACGGGGAAGAAAGAGAAATCGGCGGACCTTCGGTGAACCCGGTTCGTCGTAAACAACCGTCCGAGTTGATCGCTACCGGTATCGCGGGTATCGACCTGAACAACACGTTGGTGTCCGGACAGAAGATCCCGTTTTTTGCCGATCCCGACCAGCCTTACAATCAGGTGATGGCAAACGTGGCGTTGCGGGCGCAGACCGACCGTATTATCTTGGGAGGTATGGGATTGACGAATGACGACTACCTGTATTTCAAGAACCTGTTTGATAATGCCGGTGTGTTGGATCGTATCGTTAGTTTCGTGAACACGACGGAGGCTCCTCCCGTGGAGCGTTTGCTGGTTCCGGATATGGCCCTGACTGCTGCCGAGTATTTCGCGGTGGATAAGAACGAGAAGGTGCTGGTATTGTTGACGGATATGACCCTGTACGCTGATGCATTGAGTATCGTTTCTAACCGTATGGACCAGATCCCGTCGAAGGATTCTATGCCGGGTTCTCTGTATTCCGATTTGGCGAAGATTTACGAGAAGGCCGTGCAGTTCCCCGCCGGAGGTTCCATCACGATTATTGCCGTGACCACGTTGTCTGGCGGTGATATTACCCACGCTATCCCCGATAACACGGGATATATCACGGAGGGACAGTTGTTCTTGCGTAAGGACACGGAAATCGGTAAGGTTATTGTTGACCCGTTCCGAAGCTTGTCTCGTTTGAAACAGCTCGTGATCGGTAAGAAAACCCGTAAGGATCACCCGCAAGTGATGAATGCCGCTATCCGTCTGTATGCCGATGCAGCCAATGCCCGCACGAAGATGGAGAACGGTTTCGACCTGACGGATTACGACCGCCGTACTCTGGATTTCGCCAAAGATTATTCCAATAGCTTGTTGGCAATCGACGTGAATATCAGTGTTGAACAGATGCTGGATACCGCGTGGGAGCTGTTCCGGAAATACTTTAACAAGGCGGAATTGGGTATTAAGTCGGAAATCGTTAATGAATTTGGAGGATTCAGTGATTAGGTGATTTCCGATTGTATGATTATTGATTAGGTGATTGAGAGATTTTGGATTAAGTGGTTGTATCATTGATAAGATTTGAGTGATGAATCAGATAGAGTTTAAACGTAGAACAAAACAATTTGGATTGGCTGTTATTCGGATGACTGAAAAGTTTCCGGAGACTCGGTTGGCGTGGGTTGTGAAAGATCAAATTTTACGTTCGGCTTTATCGGTAGGGGCTAATTACAGGGCTGTATGTCGAGCAAAATCGGATAAGGATTTTATCAACAAAATGAGAATTGTTGAAGAGGAAGCTGATGAAACTGCTTACTGGCTTGAGATCATTGAAGAATCTGGTTTATTGAGAGCTGAGGAGTTAGATGGGTTGAAAAAGGAGATAAACGAGTTGGTTTCAATGGTAGTCGCTTCTATCAGAACAAAAAGTACAAATCTGAACAAAGAGCGTTAATCACAGAATTACAGAATCGGAAATCACTGAATAATTTAAAAATTGATAAGGTGGCAATAAAGTTTCAATATAATAAGACATCGCTTCAAGGGCTGGATAAGCAGTTGAAGATGAGGGTAAGGGCATTGCCTACCATCAAGAATAAGGAGTCGGCTTTGCGGTCGGAGGTGAAGAAGGCGAAACAGGTGGCGGATGAGTTTAACGTGAAGTTGGAGGAGACGCTGAATTCACTGAACGATATGTTGCAGCTTTATGACGAGTACGTGGAAGACATACTGGTCGTGAAGGATGTGAAGATGTCCGTGAAGAAGATTGCCGGGGTAAAGACTCCGGTGTTAGACGAGGTGGAATACGAGATAAAGGATTTCAGCTTGTTTAATCAACCGGGGTGGCTACTTGACGGAGTTGAGTACATCAAGGAGGTGGTTTCTATTGCTTTGGAAAGGGAGTTTTTCGCGAGAAAAATGGAGCTTTTGGACAAGGCAAGAAAGAAGACAACCCAGAAGGTGAACTTGTACGAGAAAGTGCAGATTCCGGGATTCCAGGAGGCAATCCGGAAGATTAAACGTTTCTTGGAGGACGAGGAGAATTTGTCCAAGTCGTCCCAGAAGATCGTGAAGACCCGTAAATTGATGGAGGAATAGCCTATGATAGTATCAATGAAAAAATTATCCCTGTTGATATTTTACAAGGAATATCAATCGTTTCTCGGAGGGCTTCGGGAAAAGGGAATGGTACATATTCACGAGAACACGCAACGTTCGGCTGAAGATGCTAATTTGCAGGCAAAGTTGATGTTGATAAAGCGTGCCGGGGAGATGATCTCGCACATGCAAAGCCGGAACGAGGCAGAGCGGAAGGAAAAAGTGCAAGTGGACGACGAGCATTTGCTGGAGTTTCTGGAAGGTTTGTACACGAGGCTTGATCAGATAGATCAGCAATTATCCGTGTTGCAGAAAGATTACTCGTTGTATCGGCCGTGGGGAAAATTCTCCCGGGAGAAGATCAAGGGGTTGGAAGCTGCCGGTTGGGAGTTGCATTTCTTTTCTGTGCCGGAGCAGAAGTATCAGGCAGAATGGGAAGAGATGTACGATGCCGTGGTAATCGGTGAAATGATGGGACAAAAGTATTTTGTCACGGTGACTCACGCGGGTACGGACGTGAATCTGGAGGCAGATCCTTACGTGTTTCCGCAAGCGACCGCGGAAGAACTAGCCGAGCAGATCGAAAGTTTGCAGAAGGAGTCGTTAAAGATTGGCGAGGAGCTGGATTATATTTCTTTAGACGCGATTGACCGCTTGAAAGAGTATCGTCTGCGTGTCGGGGAGATTGTCGATAAGATGAAAGTGGAGGATGCGGCCGAGACGTTGGTTGACGAAAAGGTGATTGCTCTTGAAGGATGGATTCCGGCGGAGAAGGAGGACGAGATGAGAAGTTTTCTTGAAACCCGGGATGTCTATTTCGAGTTCAGTCGCCCGACGCCGGAAGATGATGTTCCGGTGCAGTTGAAGAACGGTTGGTATTCCCGCCTGTTCGAGCCGGTAACCGAGATGTTTGCCTTACCGCAATACAAGGAGTTGGATTTAACGCCTTTCCTGGCGCCTTTCTTCATGCTGTTCTTCGGGATGTGTATGGGCGATGGCGGGTATGGTTTGATTATCTGGGCGGTTTGTTTCTTCCTGGGACGAAAGGCCAAACCCTCGGTGAAGGGATATTTGCTGTTAGGGCAATTCCTGGGGATTACCACGGTATTCGTGGGAATCGTGACCGGATCGTTCTTCGGTATCGCTCTTGATTCCGTGGAATGGCCTTGGTTGAAAGGGGTAAAGGAGTATTTCCTGACAGAGGCCAATTACGGAAAATATCTGGGCGGGTATAACCCGATGATGATTATCGCCGTGGTGATCGGTATCATACAGATTCTTTACGGGATGTGTCTGAACGCGGCCCGGTTGACGAAGTTGTTCGGTTTCAAACACGCTCTTTCCACGTTGGGGTGGGTGATCGCGATCATCGTGCTTGGCGTGGTGATCGGTTTGCCGATGTTGAAGGTTGTCCTGCCCGAGGTCGTGAAATATGTTCTTTACGGAATTCTCGCTATCTGCGCGATAGCTATTTATTTCTTGAATTCCCCGGGTAAAGGTATATTCACGAATATCGGTTCGGGGTTATGGGGGACTTACAACATGGCCACGGGATTGTTGGGAGACACGTTGTCTTATATCCGTTTGTTCGCTATCGGGCTTACGGGTAGTATTCTGGGAGGCGTGTTCAACACGTTGGCTTTCGAGCTTACGGGAGGTCTGCCTTTTATCGTGAAATTCATCGCGGTATTCCTGATCCTGATTATCGGGCATTCGATCAATTTCGGTTTGTGTATGATCAGTTCGTTCGTTCACCCGATGCGTTTGACGTTCGTGGAATTCTACAAGAATGCCGGGTTCGAAGGTGGTGGAAAACAGTACGAACCATTCCGGAAAAAAGTAAAATAACAAAAAAGATAAAGTATATAAAAATAACAAATTAAATAGATTAGAATTATGGAACCAATTTTATTAGCTTATTTAGGAGTTGCAATTATGGTAGCATTATCAGGTATCGGAAGTGCTTATGGAGTTACTATTTGCGGTAATGCTGCCGTGGGAGCTTTGAAGAAAAACCCGACGGCTTCCGGTCAGTATATCGGTTTGTCGGCATTACCTTCATCTCAGGGATTGTATGGTTTCGTGGGATATTTCTTGTTGAGTAGTTTCTTGACGAATGTTGATATGGGTTGGGGACCTGCTTCTGCTATTTTCGGTGCGGGTTTAGGATTGGGTTTGGTTGCCTTCTTCTCGGCTATCCGTCAGGCTCAGGTATGTGCTAACGGTATCGTGGCTATCGGTAGTGGTTATAACGTGTTCGGAACGACCATGGTGTTGGCCGTGTTCCCGGAGTTGTACGCTATCTTGGGATTGTTGGTTTTGATCTTGATCACTGGTTTGATCCCGGCATAAACGATTTATCCGAGTAGTAGTCGATATTTTATAGAATCCCTGATGTCAATCGAATTCGCGGTTGATATCAGGGATTTTTCTTATGTATTGTGGTGTGACTCGTCGATGTTGCAGGTGTGTTTCCGGTGTGTCTCGCTTGTATATTGATGGGAAGTAGGGGAAAGATCGAGGATAAATTGACTCTCCGGTTAATCAACTTTCAATCAACTTTCAGTTAACTTTCAATTAACTTACCGGAGAAGCACTAGAGAGATATTAGAGCGAGTACTTTGAGATACAGGAAAGTATCTTGGGGAAAAGGGGACGTGTTGGTAAGAGAGAAATAAATGGTTTTTAACGATTGTGATCGTGTAATAAGATATCTTTTTCTTTTCGTGAACGTATTTACTACAAAATACGAACGAGAAAATGATGAAGATTAAGATAAGATACTGTATAACAATTCTTTTTTTGCTATGCTTCGGGACGGAGGTGTCCGCCGTGAAGATTGAAAAAAGGTTATTATATGACAAGCACACGCTAGCGGACACGTACAAGTACGGGAAGCAGGAACGCCGCTTTCAATGGACGAAAATTTCGGCTTTCCTGGATTCGCTGGAAGCTTTCCAAAAGCGGAATGACGGGTACGGGGTTCTCCGGAATTACAAGAATGAGAACGGGATTCCACCGCTTTCGAGGAAATACGTGACGAATAAATACAAGCAGATACAGGATACGTTCGGGGTGAATCGTCATCAGGGGATACCTTTGTACCGGCTGGATGATTTGAGCGTGCCGGAACGTTACGGACGGGATGGAGCTTACGTTTCGGTGATTTGCGATAGTGCCGGTTATTACCAAATCGTGCCGGCCACTTTTGGCGGGTCGTGGTACGTGCCACGAAAATATCTGAAATTGATTGGGCCACTTTCGATTAAAAAAGTTATATTTGTTGATCGAACGAATCAGAATATCGCGACACTGGAGCAGGAAGGGGCAGTTTGGTTGGTGAGAAGTATGAACCCGATTACCACGGGTGCGAATAGACCGCCATTCCAGCAGCCGACACCACCGGGAATATATTTTATACAGCGGAAGTTGTCGGAGATGCTTTTCCTGAAAGACGGGACGGATGAAGAGGGAGGTTTTGCTCCTTATGCCAGTCGTTTCACGGGAGGAGCTTATTTGCACGGAGTACCCGTGAATTACCCGGAACACGAGTTGATAGAATATAGCTGGTCGCTCGGTACAACGCCTCGTTCACACATGTGCGTGCGCAACGCGACGTCACATGCCAAGTTCATGTACGATTGGGCGGAGGTGGAAAAGACGTTGGTAATCGTGTTTGATTGATGTAAAATGGATTTTTTATGCGTGTATTGTTCGTGGTTTTGATGATCGGGTGTTTTTGC
>OGIE01000671.1_pt1 | contig 50851 bp, 42 predicted proteins | sample 1571581 | NCBI WGS metagenome assembly OGIE01 (sample SAMEA2582021, study PRJEB24529) | metagenome | biome: Human gut stool | place: China | collected 2011 | reverse complement strand
AAGCACGCCGCCAGCGTTCATCCTGAGCCAGGATCAAACTCTCATAAAAAGTTTGTAATCCTTGAATCTCTTATATAAACGTTAGCTTATAATTACGATCCTAATTACTGTTCATTGTGTTTCCATTCTAATGAATGAATAGGATTTGTATCAAATCCTTGAAAATATCTTAAAGAAATTTTCAGGGTTAACATGTTATTAATTTGTCAAATGTTCGTTTTGATCTAGGCTAGGTAAATCAAACGGAGAAGGAGGGATTTGAACCCTCGCGCCGCTATTAACGACCTACTCCCTTTCCAGGGGAGCCCCTTCAGCCGCTTGGGTACTTCTCCACAAGCGCCTAAATCGACGGGATACGTTCGACCTGTCGAATGTATCGAACGGAGAGGGTGGGATTCGAACCCACGCGCCCTTGCGGACAAACGGTTTTCAAGACCGCCTCGTTATGACCACTTCGATACCTCTCCAAGCCATATATGTTTATGTGTTTTTCAGCACGAATAAGATAATATCATTCTTGCATCTGCGTGTCAATTCTTTTTTTCAAATTTCTTCACTTTTTTCGGGACTGCAAAATACGCTCCCCCATGAGCAGATCTTCCGGGGTCGTCACCTTGATATTCTCGTAACTGCCCTCGATCAATTTCACACGCGCCTGCATGGTCTTTTCTACGACCATGGCATCATCGGTCACCCCGGTCTTATCGCATGCCTGCAATCTGGTATAGGCTTCATACACTAATGGATAGGAAAAACTCTGGGGTGTCTGCACACTCCAGACCAGATCACGCCTTGGGGTCGCCTCTACCCAGCCGCTCTCATCCGCGATCTTGATCGTATCCTTGACAGGCATCCCGACAACACAGGCACCGTATCCCTTTGCACCTCTAATGGATCTTTCTATGATATCTTCCGTCACAAAGGCTCTGGCACAATCGTGGATCAAGACATAGTCGCAGTGGATGACTTTTAACCCCTCATAGACAGAGTCATAGCGTTCTGCTCCTCCGTCTACAATGGCACTTACCTTTGTAATATGATATTTTTCTACGATCTCTTTCCGGCAATATGCCCGGTCTCCCGGTGCCACTACCAGAACTATCTCATCCACCCGGCTCTTTTCAAATGCCTCCAGACAATATACCATGACCGGTTTGCCGCACAGGGCAAGATATTGTTTTGGAATATCTGCTCCCATACGCTTTCCGGAACCTGCCGCCAATACGACTGCTCCTATTCTTTCCATCCCATTCTCCTGCTCAAGATCTTCTGTCACTACCGCATGCCTTTGATCACGATTCCACGCGCTGTCCCAATGCCAGATTCGGCACAGCATTCAAAGACATAGAATCTCTGCGTCCCGACATATACTCATAATAGGCTGCCGCACCAATCATGGCGGCATTATCCGTACAAAGGATTGGTGACGGATGGTAAAATCTGACACCACGCCTCTCGCAGGCTTCCTGCACGGCTGCACGCAGAGTACCATTGGACGCAACGCCTCCGGCAATGGCAAACTTGTCCCCGCCAAATTCATCCAGCGCATGCATGGCATGTCCCACCAGAGCATCTATGACCGCCTGCTGGAAGGATGCAGCGATATCTGCCTCGTTGATTGTTTCGCCCTTCATCTTGGCGCCGTTGATATAATTTAAGACTGCGGACTTTAAGCCGCTGAAACTAAAGTCGTAAGCACTGTCATTGACCTTTGCCACCGGGAAAGGTATGGCATGCGGGTCTCCCTCTTTTGCCTTTTGCTCGATCTTAGGACCACCCGGATAGCCCAGACCAATGGCTCTTGCCACTTTATCAAAAGCCTCTCCTGCCGCATCGTCTCTGGTACGCCCTAAGATCTCATACTGCCCATAATCTTTGACGCGGACCAGATGGGTATGTCCTCCCGATACCACCAGGCAAAGGAATGGCGGTTCCAAAGTTTTATCTTCTATATAATTAGCGCAGATATGTCCCTCGATGTGATGCACACCTACCAACGGAATATCTTTTGCAAAACTGATCGCCTTTGCCTCAGAAAGTCCTACGAGCAGGGCTCCAACAAGACCCGGTCCATAGGTAACACCAATCGCATCAATCTCATCAAGTGATGTATGAGCTTCTTTCAGTGCTTCCTCAATCACCTGATTGATACGTTCAATATGTTTTCTGGATGCGATCTCCGGCACGACACCGCCATATAAGGTATGGATCGGTATCTGTGTGGAAATGACATTGCTCAAGACCTGTCTGCCGTTTACCACGACCGCCGCCGCCGTCTCGTCACACGAACTCTCTATCGCTAATATGCATATTTCTTTATCACTCATCATTGTCTCCTTCTGTCAAACGAAAACTCAGGATCTTCCAGTGCCCCTCATCATCCCTGCGCAGCACAAACTCCTCGTAAGTCCTGCTATAGTCACTTGCCTCTCTGGAAAAATAATAGGCATCCACATAGGCGCAGTACTCTCCGTCTACCGTGGCATAGGTAATATCATTACTGTCACTGACCGAGGACTGCACAATGATCTTATCCCTGGTCTTATAGTCCTCAATGTCTGCCTTGAGGCTTTTCAGATAGGTATCTCTCGGATTGTAGGACAGGAGTTCATCATCCATCAGGCTTCTCGCCTGATCTGCCATCTTCTCCAGTTCCTCGTCCGTATATTCCTCGCCGTAAAAAGCCGTGATGATCCGGTTGTACCACTTCACGACCTCGCGTGGTGTTTTAGGATACTTTTTATCAAAGTCCCGTTCGATGATCTTTTCCACTTCTGTCGTCTTGTCTTGTGCATCTTCTGCACTTTTTGCATTCTTGTGCGACAGATAATAATAGTAGCCGCACACCAGCCCCACACAGATCACGATCGATATTCCTATACGAAATGCCTTCTTCATCGCTTATTCCTCCAAAAAGTCCAACTCCAGCATCTTGCCGTCCTCTCCCAGATATGATTCCGCGAAAATCCGCTTCACATCCTTCATGTATCCTTTTGCGCCTACCAAAGACGGGCTGAAATGGGTCAGCCACATCTGCTTGACCTCTGCCTTCTTTGCCAGCTCTGCCGCTTCATAAAAAGTCATATGCTTGTACTGTTTTGCCTTAGCAAGTTTGTCCGGCTCCGCATACATGCCCTCACAGATAAATAGATCTGCCCCCTTGGCGTTGTCCGCAATGCGGTCGAGCGGTCTGGTATCCGTGCAGTATGCCACCTTGATCCCTTTGCGAGGCGGTCCCATCACCATGTCCGGCGCGTATTCCTTATCCTCCCACAGGATGGTCTCGCCTTTTTGCAGGCGGTTCCAGGTCTGTACCGGGAGTCCCAGAGCACTTGCCGCTGCGGCATCAAATCTGCCACTGCGCGGAATCTCGATGCAATAGCCGTAGCAAGGCACATTATGCTGGACACGGTATGCCCGGATATGATAGCCATGCAAGACCAGATCCTGCTCTGCCTCGGTAAGTTCTATAAAATGAATGTCAAACGGTAGTTCCGGTGCGATCACACGCAAAGAATTGACTACGCGTTCCAGACCTTTTGGTCCGATCATAGTCACCGGTTCCGTGCGGTCTGAGTTGCCCATGGACAAAAGCAGTCCAGGCAAGCCACTGATATGGTCCGCGTGATAATGGGTAAAGCAGATGGTATCGATCGGATTTGGGCTGAGCCCCGCCTCCTTCATCGCAATCTGGGTTCCCTCGCCACAGTCGATCAATAGACTGCTGCCATTAAAACGAGCCATCATTGCCGTAAGCCAGCGGTGTGGCTGCGGCATCATCCCTGCTGTTCCCAGCAAGCAAATATCTAACATATATCCTCCTTATGAAAAGCCATGACGAAAGCATCCTCGTCCGGCTTGTGGTAAAAGCCCTTTCTTTGTCCTACAAGAGAAAATCCACATGCCTGGTATAATCTTTGTGCCGGCAGGTTGCTCTTTCGCACTTCCAGATAAACATGGGCTACGCCCCTTTTTTCCGCTTCCTCCATCATCCGGGATAAAAGCCTCTTTCCCAGACCTCTGCCGCGCGCTTCTTCTGAAACTGCGATCGTTGGGATCTCCCCTTCATCACTGTTGCAATATAAGATGCCATAGGCACACAGGTTTTCTTGATCTTCTGCCACTAAAAAGACATGTTCTGTCTCGGAAAGCGTCTCCAAAAATCCGGTCTTTGTCCATGGCTCGCTAAAGATCGCCGCTTCCATCGCTGCGATCCTGTCGATATCTTCCACCCTGCAGGGTCTGATCCGGATATCCATTATGCCTGACCGCTCTTTTGCGCTTCCATGCGTTCTCTTTCCGCCTGTGACAGACGCAGATATTCCGGTCTGTGCTCGGCTGCCGTCTGCACTTTTCCCGCAAGATAATAAGCCTCTGCCCTTGCACATAAAGATGCGGCACGCTGGCGGTTCATATGAGCCGGTGCGAAATGGTAAGGAACCTTGCATTTATCTGCGATTGCCTCTTGAAAGACCGGCACGCCATCGCCTAAGAAAGTCACGGACCCGCCCGTAGCATTGATCTTTTCTATGATCTCTGTGATGTCAACAGCACAAGGTTCTACGATGCACTCCATCTCTGTATCCGTAAAGTGATAAAGACCGGTATAGGTCTGCCCCCGCCTTGCATCCATGATCGGACACACATTATCTGCGCTTCCCCAGAGATTGTAAGCCATCGCCTCAATCGTTGAGACGGATATGATCGGCTTGTCCAGAGCAAGTCCCAATCCCTTTGCCGTCGCCGAACCGATACGGAGTCCGGTAAAAGAGCCCGGTCCTGCTGCAACCGCAATGGCATCGATCGTATCCAGATCCAATGCGATCATCTTTTTCAGTTCTTCCAACATTGGAAGCAATGTCTGTGAATGCGTCTTTTTAAAATTAGTAGAGTATTCGCCCACAACAATATCATCTTCCACGATCGCTACGCTGGCAACCATGCCCGATGCATCAATTCCTAATATCTTCATGCCTTACCCACTTCCTCAACTGTAATCATGCGATAGTCAAAACCTTTTTCCAGATCTTTTTCGATCATGATCTGCCAGAAATGGTCCGGCAGAATCTCCTCGATCAAATTTGCCCACTCAATCATAGTCAGGCCTTCGCCATAGACGTAATCGTCAAAACCAATCTCATCCATTTCTTCCACACAGCCGATACGATACACATCGAAATGGTAAAACGGCATGCGCCCGGTGTGATATTCCTGCACAATGGTAAAGGTCGGACTACAGATGGCTTCATCAATTCCCAGGCCCTTTGCGATTCCCTGCGTAAGAACTGTCTTTCCCACGCCAAGATCGCCGATCAGGGTGTAAACCTGTCCCGGTCTGGCATTTTTTCCTAATTCTTCCCCAAAGGCAAACGTTTCCTCCGGTGAAAATGTTTCTTTTATCATCTATTTGTCTCCCTTAATGTGTAAGCGATAATCCTTGCAATGCTGACGCAACATGGCATAGATCTGTGGCAGTTCCTCCGTCACCTGTGCCTTTGGTATGATGTACGCATTGACGCGGTTACTATATATAAGAAGATTGTGTTTGGTTGTCACGGCTTTATAGATCATATCCCATGGCAGAACTGCCTCCTCCGTCTCGTGATCTGTCGTGACGGCAATGCCATCTTCTCTCATTTCAAAATGCAGGACATCCTTCAAAGCATCTGACATATGAATCTGTCGCTTCGAGCGGATGCGCAGCGTCAAAGGCACATATAACAGAAAGATCAACGCGATCAAAAGATAAGGCAGGGCATGACGGATGTCGTGCAGATTTTCGGAAAGCGCGATCACCACGATTACAAAGATCCCCATGACAAGCGACAAGATGCCCTGCATGGATGTATATGCGTGATACATATTGAAACGATACATATCCTCACTGCTCAGTTTTACGTTAAATTTGACGGTCATGATATATCTTCCTCCATATAAGCCCACTTCTGATTGTTATATTATCATATTCCATACAAAATCAAAAGCCCCAATCCGTCTACCGACATGCAAGACGCCGGACGGATTGAGGCTTTTATCCTATTTCTTTATTTTGTTTTTAAACTCTTCCTTTTAAGATCGGTGAGATCTTTTTATATACCACCATTGTGATCAGTACGGAAAACAGACCTTTGACAAAGGTAAACGGCACATTAAAGAATAAGAGGCACTGCCACAATTCTTTTACGGATGGCACGATTGCCTGATAAGCACCGATGATCACATCCATTGGCATCATCTTGGTGTAGATCGGATAAACCACGAAATAGTTGGATGGGAAACTGAAGAGTGCCATGCAAAGTGCTCCGATCAGAGCGCCTGTGATGGCTGACTTCTTATTCTTTTTGTGCTTGTAGATCAGTCCTGCCGGAAGTACGAAGGCTACGCCAAGAACAAAGTTGCTCAATTCTCCGACGCCACCTGTGGATGTCATAAACAGATGCAAGAGATTTTTAACTAAGCATACCCATACGCCACATGCCGGTCCCATGGCAAAAGCACCGATCAAGGCCGGTAATTCTGACAGATCCATGCGGATGAAATTTGGCATGACCGGAACAGAAAAATCAAGAAACATCAGGATAAATGCGATCGCCGATAACATTGCCGTCACCGTCAGATAGCGCACATTCATCTTAGATGCTGCTGCACTCTTTGTTCCATTGTTTACGTTTGCTCTTTTTGTTGTTACCTCACTCATTTTGTAACACTCCTTTTTCCTTTTTATTTAGGAAAATCGGTCTCTGGTAAGTCAGCCTTGTACGCAAAAAGCCCCGAACACTAATTCCAGCGTTCGGGGCAATACATTGCACGCAAAAATCAACTTATCTTCTCTCATCCAGACTATACTGTCGGTATCGGATTCACACCGATTCAACTGCAAATGCAGGTCACGGACTCGTTGCCGTAGCAACATCACCGTCGGTCGGGAATCTATGATCTCTCATATCACCCTGCCCCGAAGATTCCTATTTACAAGCATCAGTATATGCATATAGAGCCTATCTGTCAACCACTATTCGATAATAATATTGTCAAAAAAGTTATTGCCTTTTTTGACCGGCTTCCTGTGCTCCTGTTTTTTCTTGAAATTCTGCTTATTGGCAGGCTTTTTGGATCTTGCCGCAGGCTGGTCTTTCGCAGCCTCTTTTTTGTCCTGTCGATCGCCCAGTTTCATGGTCAACTGGATCCTTTGCTTTTTGAAATCCACGCTCAAGACCTGCACATCCACAATATCGCCGATCGATACAGCCTCCAGCGGATGCCTGATGAAGCGGTCGCAGATCTCAGAAATATGGACAAGTCCGTCCTGGTGCACGCCGATATCCACGAAAGCACCAAAATCAATGACATTGCGGACAGTGCCTTTCAAGACCATGCCCGGTTTTAAATCTTCCATGCTCAGGACATCACTGCGAAGAATTGGCTTTGGCATATCCTCTCTTGGATCACGCCCCGGCTTTTGGAGTTCTTTTACAATATCCTCCAAAGTCATGGCACCGATACCAAGTTCTTCTGCCAGTCGATCCAGATCGCCTACTTCCTTTCCGATCTGCCCGATACCGCCACTGGTGATCTCCGTCAGATCATGTCCTAATTCGGCAAGAAGCTTTTCCGTCACTTCGTAGGACTCCGGGTGTACGCTGGTCGCGTCTAAAGGATTCTTGCCCCCGCGGATCCGCAGGAAGCCTGCACACTGTTCGTATGCCTTTGGTCCTAATTTTGGTACCTTTAATAATTGTTTTCTTGAAGTGAACTGTCCGTTCTCCTCACGATATGCCACGATATTCTTAGCAATGGTCTTATTGATGCCTGAAATGTGTTCCAGCAAGGATGCTGAAGCCGTGTTCAGGTCAACGCCCACATTGTTGACGCACGCCTCAACAACACCGGATAAGGCTTCGTCCAACTTTTTCTGGTTCATATCATGCTGATACTGTCCTACACCGATCGACTTTGGATCGATCTTTACCAGTTCAGCCAAGGGGTCCTGTACACGTCTGGCAATGGATGTCGCACTACGCTGCCCTACGTCAAACTGCGGAAATTCCTCTGTCGCCAATTTGCTGGCAGAATAGACGGATGCCCCCGCCTCGTTGGTGATCACATACTGCACCGGAACCGGGATCTCCTTTAAGAGATCTACGATGATCATTTCTGATTCACGCGATGCCGTACCATTTCCTACGGAGATCAGGGTAACATGGTATTTGGAGATGAGTTTCTTTAAAACTGCCTTTGCCTCCTCCACCTTATTCTGCGGTGCTGTCGGGAAAATAACTGTCGTATCCAATACCTTTCCGGTCGCATCTACAACGGCAAGTTTACAGCCGGTACGAAATGCCGGATCCCAGCCCAGAACCACCTGACCTGCGATCGGTGGCTGCATGAGCAACTGCTGTAGGTTCTTACCAAAGACACTGATCGCGCCGTCCTCTGCCTTTTCGGTCAAGGCAGACCGGATCTCACGCTCAATAGCCGGTGCGATCAGGCGGTCATACGCATCCGCGATCGTCTCCGTCAGCACCGGTGTCGTATAAGGGTTATCCTTGGTAATGACCTGTTTGGAAAGATAACGAATGATCTCCTCGGTCGGTGCCAAGATCTTGACCGTCAGGATCTTTTCCTTTTCTCCTCGGTTGAGTGCCAGAATACGGTGTCCCGGCAACTTTTCGATTGGTTCGTCAAACTCATAGTACATCTCGTAGACCGACTCCGCGGTCTCATCCTTGGCACTTGATGTGATATGTCCCTTTTTCTCTGTCAGCCCACGGATATGCATACGATAATCCGCCTGGTCTGCGATGGTCTCTGCCAGAATATCCATGGCTCCCGCGATCGCATCCTGCGCCGTAGCCACTTCCTTCTCTGCATTTACATAATCTCCTGCAATCTCCTCTAACGGCTGATCGATCTCCTGCAAAAAGATCAGATCTGCCAGCGGCTCTAAGCCCTTTTCCTTGGCGATCGTCGCACGGGTGCGGCGCTTTGGACGGTATGGGCGATACAGATCATCTACAACGACCTGTGTCTCTGCCGCCAGGATCTGCGCACGCAGTTCCTCCGTCAGTTTTCCCTGCTCTTCTATGCTTGCTAGAACTGACGCTTTCTTGTCTTCCAGGTTGCGCAGATAATTCAGACGTTCATACAGGTTTCGCAGAATCTCATCACTGAGTGCACCCGTTGCTTCCTTTCGATATCTTGCGATAAAGGGAATGGTATTACCCTCATCGATCAGTTTTACCGCCGCATCTACCTGTTTTGGCAGAACGCCAAGTTCACTTGCCAGTTTTCTATTGATGTCCATCTATGTTACTCCATTTCTTTTCTAATTTCTCGATCAAAACCGCCTGCATCAGGCACTCAGATCCACCTTGCCCCCGATCAGGCTGGCTGCATCCAGCGATTTTTGATTTTGTCCGTAAGGATTGCTCTCATTGTAGCGGATCGTTGTGTTGGTCGTGCCACCCGAAACATAAGTCCTGCCACATTCCGGGCAGACCGATGTGTGGATGGATACGCTGGCATTTACCACCGTTCCGTTATTTTGGGCAGCCTTGGTATAGGCATTGCTGACATGTTCACCCTCGTGCGCCCGCACGGCACCGCCGGCTGCCTCCGGTGAAATGTGTGCCGCCGCCTTAAAGGAAACATTTTCATCCGACCCATCGATATACTTGCGCTCCTTGCAAGTCTGACATTCCGCCGGCGTGGATTTATAACCCGGCTTGACGCCGTCCGTATCCCCTGCCCCGGTCATAGTCGGATCCGTCACGCCTGCGGTGACATCATAAGTCCCCATGCCATAAGTTCCCGGCTGATATGAAGTTGTAAGGATAGAACCAAGACTTCCTATCTGCATACACCATTCCCCCTTTCTTTGATCGCGTCCTCTTTACAAATTGTCCGTCATTCCTTTATAGTAGATTTTGTACTTAAATATCACTATTTCAATTAGATGTGAGGCCTAATATGCAAGCACTTGCCAGACTACTACAAAACTATATGAGCCATGCACCCAAATGCCTTTTCCATCTAGTAACCGGCTACTATTGTCCCGGCTGCGGTGGCACCAGAGCCCTGTATTTATTTCTTACCGGACACTGGATCAAGTCTTTTCTCTTTCACCCGCTGGTGGTCTATGCCTTTTTTGTCTGCCTCTATCTATGTATCCGCAAGATCCTAGATCATAAGTACCACCCCAGCGCCCGTCTGCTATGGATCGCACTGGGCTTACTGGCAGTAAATTTTGTCATCAAAAACCTTGCCCTTGTCTGTTTTCATGTAGACCTATTGCAGATCTTCTAGTTCTGGTTTCCCGCAATCTCTCTTGCTACATAAACACCACTTGCAGAAGCGTGTGACAGGGAGTGGGTAATACCGCTTCCATCACCGATCACATAAAGTCCCTTATAATTGGTCTGCAAATGTTCGTCCACTTCCACTTCCATATTGTAGAACTTGACTTCGACACCATAAAGCAGAGTATCGTCATTTGCGGTACCCGGTGCGATCTTATCCAGTGCGTAGATCATCTCTACAATGCCGTCCAAGATTCGCTTTGGCAGTACCAGGGAGAGATCTCCCGGCGTAGCATTGAGTGTCGGTGTGACAAAGGACTCCTCGATACGCTTCCTGGTAGAACGCTGTCCACGGATCAGGTCTCCGAAACGCTGTACCATCACGCCACCGCCAAGCATATTGGAAAGTCTGGCGATTGACTCGCCATAACCGTTGGAATCCTTAAAAGGCTCGGAAAAATGCTTAGAAACCAAAAGTGCGAAATTGGTATTCTCCGTCTGTTTCTCCGGGTCTTCGTAACTGTGTCCGTTTACCGTAATGATGCCATTGGTATTTTCATTTACGACCGCCCCCTTTGGATTCATACAGAAGGTACGCACCTTATCCTCGTATTTCTGGGTACGGTAAACAATCTTGCTCTCGTATAATTCATCCGTCAGATGTGAAAAGATCTCTGCCGGCAATTCCACACGCACCCCGATATCCACACGGTTGGAATTGGTTGGAATAGAAAGATCCTTGCAGACTTCTTCCATCCATTTGCTTCCGCTGCGTCCGACAGAAATAATACAATCTTTGCAGGTGTAACTTGCATCCTTGCATTGGATACGGTAGCCTTCCTCACCATCTGCTAAGACTTCGACTGACTCCACCAGCGTGTCAAAATAAAACTCTACCTTGTCCTTTAAATATTCGTAGAGATTTTCCAATACCACATAGTTGATGTCCGTACCCAAATGGCGGACAGATGCATCCAGCAAATGCAGGTCATTTTGCATACACTGCTTTTTAAAACGACTGCCTGCGGTAGAGTATAATTTGGTCCCCTCGCCGCCATATGCCAGATTGATCGTATCGACATAGCGCATCAGATCAATAGCTTCTTTTTTACCGATATATTCATATAAAGTACCGCCAAAATCATTGGTGATATTGTATTTTCCATCTGAAAAAGCACCGGCTCCGCCAAAACCGCTCATGATCGAACAGGTCTTACATCCGATACAGGACTTGATCTTATTTCCGTCGATCGGGCATTTTCTGCCTCCCAGAGCGTGTCCTGCCTCAAAAACGCCCACACGCAAATTCGGATCCTGCTGGATCAGTTCATAGGCAGAAAAAATACCTCCCGGGCCTGCGCCAATAATCAGTACATCGTAATTCATACCTTCTCCTATCCGTCGTCTTTTCATAAAAACGACCGCTTTTTTACTTCATTATCATATCATAGTTTCCTCTGTCCCGCCAGTAAAATAAAGCCGTAAGCGGGCGTAGAAAAGGAGATGCCAGCCTTGACATCTCCTTATAGTGTCCTTTTTTATCAGAATACCTTTACTCGTCGTCCTCGTCCTGACGTGCCCAGCCAAAAGCATACTTGACTGCCTTATTCCAGCCTTTACGCTTTGCTGCGCGCTCCTCCGGGTCGATGGATGGAATGAAGACTCGGTCATACTGCACATTCTTCATGACTTCTTCCTTGCTCTCCCAGTAACCAACCGCAAGACCTGCCAGGTATGCTGCACCAAGAGCCGTAGACTCTACGCAGGACGGTCTGTTGACCGGCTTATCCAGCATATCTGCCTGGAACTGCATCAGAAAATCATTGGCACTGGCACCACCATCTACATTCAGGGTACGAAGATCGGTCTCGGCATCTGCCTTCATAGCATCAATAACATCGCATACCTGATAAGCGATAGATTCCAGCGTCGCACGGATGATATGGTTCTTGTTGGTGCCTCTGGTAATACCTACGATCGTACCTCTCGCATACTGATCCCAATGCGGTGCGCCCAGTCCGGTAAATGCCGGAACGACATAAGTACCATGGGTGCCCTTGGCTTTCTTTGCCATATATTCGGAATCCTCAGCGGAATCGATCAGTTTCATGCCGTCACGCAGCCACTGGATCGCAGCACCAGCGACGAAGATAGATCCCTCCAGCGCGTAATTGACCTTGCCGTCCAATCCCCATGCGATCGTTGTAACCAGACCGTTCTTGGAGAATACCGGCTTTTCTCCCGTGTTCATCAAAAGGAAACAACCGGTACCATATGTATTCTTGGCTTCGCCCTCGGTAAAACAGGTCTGTCCGAAAAGGGCTGCCTGCTGATCTCCGGCTGCTCCCGCGATCGGGATCTCTGCACCGAAGAAACTCGGATCTGCCATACCGTAAACACAACTTGACGGCTTGGCTTCCGGTAACATGGAACGCGGAATATCGAGTTCTTTTAAGATCTCATCATCCCATTCCAGAGTATTGATATTGAAAAGCATGGTTCTGGAAGCGTTGGAATAATCTGTAACATGTACTGCGCCCTTGGTTAGTTTCCAGATCAACCATGTCTCTACCGTACCGAATAAAAGGTCTCCAGCTTCCGCTTTTTCTCTTGCTCCCTCTACATTTTCCAAAATCCAACGAATCTTGGTAGCGGAGAAATAGGCATCGATCATCAGACCTGTCTTGGAACGGATCATGTCCTCCAAGCCTCTTGCCTTTAATTCATCTGCGTACTCAGAAGTACGGCGACACTGCCAAACGATCGCGTGATATACAGGTTCCCCAGTATGTTTATCCCACACAATGACAGTCTCTCTCTGGTTCGTAATACCAATACCGGCAATATCGTCTGCGGTCGCGCCGATCTTTGACATCGCCTCTACGGCTACACCAAGCTGTGTAGACCAGATCTCATTGGCATCGTGTTCCACCCATCCCGGATTCGGGAAGATCTGACGAAACTCCTTCTGTGCCATACTACAAATGTTCCCCTCATGATCAAACAGGATACAGCGATTGCTTGTCGTTCCTGCATCCAATGCCATAATATATTTTGGCATAGTAAAAACCCCCTTATATTGAAATCAAATCTTTAATGATCCTGACCCTATTATAAAAAATCCCCCATGATTTTTCAATAAAGTTTCCGCGATTTTCTATTCTTCCACGGATGGTCGTAATGTGTCTATTTATGATGCATTTTAGACCAGACGGATCATTTGACGCACTTCGCCAAGTGCCGCTGCCTTTGTCGCATAGTCAGACTCTTTCATGGCCTCTGTGACAAATCCGATCTCATCATCCAGACCGCTCTCAACGAACTCTACCTGACCAAAGATATTCTCAATCTCAGCCTCTGATGCAGCGGAACGTACAAAGAAACGATTGACCTGCTCGTTTGGATCCGCAAGGACAAGTTTCTCCTTTTCCCACTCCAGATAGATGTTCTTGTCGATATGCTTGGCAATGGCGACCATATCACCCACGACTGCACTGGCGGTCGGGAGTTTGCCCGCACCGCTTCCGTAGAACATACCGTCGCCCAGCATATTGCCATGAACAAAAATAGCGTTGAATACATCATGCACATTGTAAAGCGGATGCTCCGGTGATAAAAGGAAAGGTGCTACTCTTGCCACATAGGAGTCTCCCACCTTTTTGCTGGTAGCCAGTAACTTGATGGCTCTTCCCATTTTATTTGCATACTTGATATCGGTTGCCGTGATATGTGAAATTCCCTCAGTCGGGATATCTTCATAATCCACCTGTCTGCCGCAGACAAGAGATGTCAGGATGGCGATCTTACGGCAGGCATCGTGTCCTTCGATATCTGCTGTCGGATCCTTTTCTGCATAGCCCTTTGCCTGTGCATCCTTTAATACATCATCAAATTCCAGACCTTCTTTGGTCATCTTTGACATCATATAGTTGGTCGTACCATTGACGATACCCGTGATCTCCTCGATCACATCACCTGTCAGGCAGGAGGTCAACGGACGGATGATCGGAATACCGCCGCCAACGGATGCCTCAAATAAGAAATTGACCTTGTGATTTCTGGCGATCTCGATCAATTCTGCACCCTTGTCTGCCACAAGTGCCTTGTTGGAGGTCGTGACATGCTTTCCTGCCTCAAGCATTGCCTTAACAAAGGTATATGCCGGCTCCACGCCACCCATGGTCTCCACAACAATGGCAACTTCCGGATCTTCTACGATCGTCTTGTAGTCATGGACGATCTTGTCCGCGATCGGGTCTCCCTCAAAATCACGCAGATCCAAAACATATTTTAATTCTAATGGCTCGCCACAACGCTTTGCCACAACATCTCTGTTTACCTCTAAAATCTCTGCTACACCGGAACCGATAGTTCCGTATCCCATAATTGCTACTTTCATCTGATCACTCCCTAGCTAATATTTTTACGTATTGTATTCCCTGTGTTTTTTCCATGACTTCCACCATCTCCGAGACATCGCCTGTCTCCGGCAGCACATCGACCGATAAGGTCAGTGACGCGATCCCATTGACCGGAATACTCTGGTGGATCGTCAGTATGTTGGCATGATACCGGGCGACTGTCTGTAAGATCTCTGACAGAATGCCGGGCTCGTCCTCCAACTGAATCACCATAGTGATCGTCTTTCCTTTGACGTTGTCATGAAAGGGGAAAATATCCTCTTTGTACTTATAGAAAGAACTCCGGCTGATCCCCACGCGATCTGTCGCCTCCTGCACGGAGATACAACGACCGGATTCGATCAGGCGCTTTGCCTCCACTACCTTGCGGAGCACTTCCGGCACTGCCTTTTCCTTTAACACAAAATAGGTAGTCTTCTCTGACATATTCCCTCCCGAGTGTCTTTGACACAAACACAAATGTTCTCACTCGAAAGATAATACCACAAGAAGACTACCTAAATCAAGCCTTTTATGATTCCTGCGTATGACGATCCGGTCGTCCCAGAGAACACCATCTCAGATAGGCATTCATAAACGGGGTGATGGCACCGTCTAAAACGGCATCCACATTTCCGGTTTCCTCGCCGGTCCGCAGATCTTTTACCATGGTGTAAGGCTGTAAGACATAAGAACGGATCTGGTTGCCCCAGCCGATCTCGGTCACCTCTCCACGGATGCCCTGCGCTTCGCGCTCCTGCTCCTCTTTTTGCAAAAGATACAACTTTGCCTTTAACATCTGCATAGCCTTATCTTTGTTCATATGCTGGGAACGCTCATTCTGGCATTGTACCACGATCCCAGTCGGGAAGTGCGTGATACGGATGGCAGATGATGTCTTGTTGATGTGCTGGCCACCAGCACCGCTGGACCTATAGGTATCGATACGGATATCGTCATCATTGATCTCCACCTCGACATTATCATCCAACTCCGGCATGACGTCGCAGGATGCAAAGGAAGTCTGCCTTTTGCCTGCTGCATTAAAAGGCGAGATACGTACCAGACGATGGACACCCTTTTCAGATTTCAGATAACCATAGGCATTTGCCCCATTGACTTGGAAGGTCACGGACTTGATGCCCGCTTCCTCACCGTCCAGATAATCCAGTACCTCTACCTCATAGCCACGACTCACTGCCCATCTGGTATACATACGGTACAGCATGGATACCCAATCGCAACTCTCCGTACCACCGGCTCCGGCATGGAGCGATACGATGGCATTTCTGTCATCATACTCATCTGAGAGCAAAGTCTTCATGCGCAGTTCTTCCAGTTCCCCATCAAACTCCTGTAAAAGAGATTCGATCTCCGGCAAAAGATCCGGGTCATTCTCCTCATATCCCAATGTGATATAGGTGTCGATCTCCTCATATAGTTCCTGTAAATGGGAAAAGATACTGACATCATCTTTTAAACTTTTCAGTTCCTTCATTTTGGCAGTAGACTGTGCTGCATCATTCCAAAAGTCCGCTGCCTCCATTTCTCTTTCTAATTCTTCGATACGCTTTGACTTGTTAGCCAGGTCAAAGTGAATCCCTCACTTCCTGTAGTGGAGATTCGTATGCTTGCAACTGCTGTTTATAAGCGTCAAGTTCTACCACAGTATTCACCTCTTTCATTTTTTATTTGTCCAGTTCCTCGTGGAGGACTTCAAGCCCCTTCTGGATCTGGTTGTCGAGCGACTCATCATAAGTCTCGTCATCACCGCCTAAGAACTGGTATTCCAGTTCGATATCCGGTGTGATGCCTGTCTTGTGGATACACTCACCACTCGGCGTATAGTAGGTCGCCATCGTGACCTTGATCGCACTTCCGTCGGAAAGCGGCACCGTCGTCTGCACGATCCCCTTTCCAAAAGTCTTGGTACCGATTAGGGTACCATAGTCAAAATCGCGGATGGCTCCGGCAAAGATCTCTGCCGCGCTGGCTGTATTGCCGGATGTCAGTACGACCATCGGCATATTGATCTGCTTTTCATCATCCGATGTATAAGTCGTGCGCTCGCCGTTTTTGTCTTCCATATAAACGGTCGTACCCGCCGGTAAGATGTCATCCAGGATCCCGGTCACGGAATCTACCAGCCCGCCACCATTAAAGCGCAGATCGTAGATCACGGCTTTCATGCCCTGGGACTCCAAGTCTGCCATTGCTGCTTCAAACTGATCTTTGGTATTATCGGAAAACTCTGACAAATAAACATAACCGACAGCGTCATCCAGCATCTTGTATTTGACACTCGGTACCTCCACCTGTGCACGCGTTACTTCCACGACATCTGTCTTGCCGTCACGCTCATATTGCACCGTGATCTTGGTGCCTTCTTCGCCACGCACATAATGCACGAATTGATCCAGGTCTTCTGATTGTCCCTTGTGTCCGTCCACAGATACGATGATATCATCCGCCTGAAGTCCTGCCTTTGCCGCCGGGGAATCATCATATACATTGACGATACGCACCTGCCCGGTCGTCGTATCCTTTGTAAGCACAGCGCCGATACCGGCATAATTGCCTGTCGTATCGATCATCATATCCTCATATTCCTGCGCCGTATAATAAACCGAATACGGATCATCCAATCCTTCCATATAGCCCTTGTAAATGCCTTCTGCCAGTGCCTCTTCATCCACATCTTCATAATAGTAATGATGTACCAGTGTAGAAATGTATTGCAACTTGGAAAGGTTTAAATCTGCCAGCGTGCCAAGACTGCCCCGCAAGGCAAATACCAGCCCGCCAAGAATCAGCGCCATGACAAGCAGGCTGCACAAAACGCCGGTCAGGACACCACGACGAAATGTCTTTGGCTTTTTTTCCTTTTTTGTCACTTCCGGTTGCTCTTTTATTTCTTCCATCTTCCTATCCTTCTTATATGACTTTTTTCCAATATATTGCAAGATCACATATCCTATGCGGTTAGACCTGCAAATGTTTGTGCAGGGTCATTCGGCTGCCAATGTAACCGATACCAATACCCAGTACCAGCGATACCGGAACCAAGATGGTAAATACGGTTCCTACCGGCACGAAAGAAACCAGATCGCCAATAAACTGGAAGCGCTCCGATACATAACTTACAATGCCCTGATAGAGGAAGAATAAAAGCACCAGCGGAATGATTGAACCGATCAGACCGATAAATACACCCTCTACGACAAACGGCGCACGGACAAACTTGTCCTTGGCACCGATCAGTTTCATGATGGCGATCTCCTCTTTACGCACGGAAATACCAACAGTAACCGTGTTATTGATCAAAAAGACGGCAACTGCCACCAGAATGATGATCACGCCAACAAAAATATAACCGATCAGACTGTTAAAATCTGATAAGGTCTGTGCTGCAACCTCGGAATAACTTACCTTTCTGACGCCGTCCAAACCTTGCAGATAGTCTACTAAGGTCTGCTGCATGGATACATCATTCAGATAGATCTCATAGTGTTCGGAATTAGCAAGCGGATTATCCTCGGCAAAGCCCTCTGCGGCTGCCTCATTGCCCTCAAAATACTTGTCTTTATAAGATGCCCAAGCCTCATCTGCGGTCACGAAATCATATTTTGCAACCTCAGCACGCTTGCCGATCTCCTCGCCTACCTTGTCGATCTGTTCCTGGCTGACTCCCTGATCAAAGTAAACAATAATCGTCACGCCTTCCTCGGCAGAATGTACCATTGAGGTAAAATTCACACCTATGGAATAAAAGACACCAAACAAAAAAATGCAGGCAGACATGGTCGCAATGGATGCCAGGGAGAATAACTTGTTACGCCAGATATTTTTCAGTCCCTGTCCTACGTTATACCAAAATGTACTAAACTTCATGTGTATCACCCCATTTCCCGTCACTGACAACGACGCCTTTTTTGATCGTGATGACACGCTTATTCATCTTTTTGACAATTTCGCTATTATGTGTTACCACCACAACGGTCGTTCCACGCTCATTGATCTCCTCCAATAAATGCATGATCTCCCATGCATTGGTATTGTCCAGGTTTCCTGTCGGCTCATCTGCCAGAAGGATCTTTGGCTCATTAACCAGTGCTCTTGCAATGGCAACGCGCTGCTGCTCACCACCGGACAACTGGCGTGGCAGCGACTTGTACTTTGCAGCCAGTCCGACCAAAGACAGCATGAGCGGCACCTTGCGCTTGATCTCACGTGTTGAGGACTCAACGACTTTCATGGCAAATGCCACATTTTCATAGACGTTGCGATCCTGTAAAAGACGGAAATTCTGGAATACAACACCGATATTTCTGCGGAAATATGGAGTCTTTTTGTGGGTGACCGAAGACAACTTCTGCTCATTGATGTAAATCTCACCCTCTGTCGGTTCCAGTTCCTTGAGCAAAAGTTTGATCAGGGTCGATTTACCCGAACCGCTCTTACCCATGATAAAAACGAACTCCCCCTGCTCAATGTCAATATTGACATCATTGAGCGCCGGCACACCCTGCTGGTATGTCTTACTAACGTGTTCTAGTCGAATCATTGTTTCTTCTATCTCCTAAATGCTGTAAATTAAAAATCCTGATTTTCCATATACTTCATATACTTCACGACCATGAGTGCGATCTTGAAGGTGATCGCATCTTCAAAGACGCGCAGATCCAGTCCAGTGCTCTTTTGCAACTTATCCAGACGATAGACCAGTGTATTTCTATGTATATAGAGTTGTCTGGATGTCTCAGAAACATTCAAACTGTTTTCAAAGAATTTGTTGATGGTGGAAAGTGTCTCCTCATCAAAATCATCCAGATCCTTGCCGTCAAAGATCTCCTTGATAAACATTTTGCAAAGCGGAATCGGCAGCTGATAGATCAGGCGTCCGATGCCCAGTGCTGAATATGCGATGATGCGCTTGTCGGCAAAGAAGATCTTGCCTACATCCAGAGCCATGCCTGCTTCTTTATAGGAGCGAGATACCTCCTTGATCTCTCCGACAATCGTACCGTAAGAAACGCGGATCGCATCATCACGGTCCTTTAAGGCATCAATGATCACTGCCGCGGTCTTTCGGATATCGTCATAGGTCTCCTGCTCTGTGAGTTCTTTGACAACGATGATATTGTGCTCATCTACGGCGGTCACAAAGTCCTTTGTCTTTCCGCTAAAGAGGCTGCGCACCCGGTCAATGGAATCTCCATCCTTGTGCTCACCTGTCTCTACGATCATAACAACACGTCTGGCATTGATATCTACATGTAACTTCTTGGAACGGTTGTAAATGTCAACCAGCAATAAGTTATCCAGCAAAAGGTTCTTGATGAAGTTATCCTTGTCAAAGCGTTCCCTGTATGCCACCATCAATTCCTGAATCTGGAATGTGGCGATCTTACCTACCAATAAGGCTTCTTCCTCATCCGTACCTTTTGCAAGAACAATGAACTCTAACTGCTGCTCGTCATACACCTTAAAGAACTGGCAGCCGGACACTACCTGACTCTCTGCTTCAGAGATTGCAAATGTAACTGCTGATTCGCGATACTGGCCCGGATTCGTAAGTGTAGATGCCAAGACACCACCCTCGCTATCCACAACAGCGAAATCAACCTTGGTGATCTGGTGCAGACCGTCGATGGTATTCTGTAGCGTCTGATTCGAAATCATATCCTTTCCTCCCTTATCTATGCAATTTCCACAATTTGACCCTGTGGTTTTTTGAAGTTTTTCACATACTTATTTGCTATTTTAATATAATCTGCCAAAAAAAGAAAGAGGCAAGCGCCACTTTTTTATGCAAAATCCCTTTTGCTGCAAATATTCTGTTAATATCTCCACATTTTGACATTTTTTTACATTTTAAAAGTCAATGCTTTTTTCCTTTTTCGACAAATTTTATCAGAAACTCACAAAACGCTTGTTCTTTTTGCCATCTACAGATTCCGCGTTTTTATCCCCAAAATTGTGGATAAAGTTAATAATTCCGTGTATAAGTCCATTTTTCCCACTTTTTCGTTGCAAAAATTGTGGATAAGTTTTTGCGGTCTTCCACCCGGATTTTTTTGTTTCTTACCAAAATTTGGAATTTTGTGCAGTTCTTCCAAAAAACACTTTTTACCTTGACAAAATTATTGTCTGAATACTTTTTGGGGGAGGGGGATAGGACTTACCGTGGATGGGGCGCTGGAGTGTGTGATAGGGGTGGGGAGGCGGACTACGAGAGAATACATTGGAACAGGTTGGGACAATTTCTTATGAGGGCAATTTGCTCGGCATACACGACAATAAAAAGCCCCAGGCATTTGCCTGAGGCTTAAATCCAACTTAATATGCAAATTAGTAAATTCTACGAACTGCAAGGATCGGGCTGTAGTTTACATTGGTGTATGTGATACCGGAACTGCTATTCAAAGCATTTACGATCGTACCATTACCTGTGTAAATTCCAACATGTCCACTGTAACATACGATATCACCAGCCTGCATAGAATTCACATCTACACCATAACCAACGCTACGCATAGCACTGGAAGAATGAGGAAGTCCTACACCAAAAGCAGAATATACACTCATAACAAAACCAGAGCAGTCTGTTCCGTTTGTCAGACTAGATCCACCATAAACATACGGATTGCCAACGAACTGGGATGCATAACCTACAACTGCTGATCCGCCGGAACCACTTGGGGATGCATAGGAAGATGATCCACCTGTGTAGTAAGATCCACCGGATGATTTTCTTGAAGATGCAGCTGCAGCGGCTGCGGCTGCCTTACGCTCTGCCTCTTCCTTAGCAAGTCTTGCTTCTTCTTCTTCCTTGGACTCTGCTGTTACATAGTCAGTTGACAAAGTTACAAACTCTAAGGATACATAACCTTCATAATCTAATAAGGATACCTTTACCCAACCTGTATCAGCCATAGACTCATCTGTTACAACCAAGTCGTCTCCTTCCGGAACCATACCCTCAACAGAAGACTCCGTTGTCGGCTGTTCTCTGACATATAAAGTCTGTGTGGTAACCGTTGCAAGTCTGGTAGAAACGGATTTTGCCAGTTCCTCATCACCGACAACAACGAACTCACACTTAACATATCCGGTACAGTTGCCGGATGTGATCTGATACCAGTCTCCCTCAGTAGCAAGTACGGTAGCGGCTGACTTGTTGTATAACTTGCCGACAACATCGCCATCCTCGCTTGGGGTGCTACGGATATTAACGTAATTGTCTACCTGTGCAATGGCTACATTGGCATATTCAGACTGCTGTGGCTGCTCAACTGTAGTTGTGTCATTACTTGCCACATCACTGGTGTTATTGGCTGCTGCTGAAGCATCGGATAAAATGTTCGCCAAAGTCAATGATACACCTGACAAGGTAGAATATGAATTAGATGCGACCGTTGCGCTGTCTGTAGATGCCATACCTACAACACCGGCAACCGGAGAAGCAAGAGATGTCATAGACACACTGCCTAAAAGCACACCTGCTGCCACCGCATATGAAATCTTGATCTTTCCATCTTTTCTCATGTTATCGTAAACCTCCATGTGAAACATTTGTTACGAAATTGTTACATCACTTTTGCCATTATAGCAAAGGGTTCGCAACCTGTCAAGTCCACGCCCTTACTAAATTGCGACATTAGAGTGTCTCGCTCAAATAATGTTCCACGGATGTGATCGCATTGGCACCGTCTGCCGCCGCCGTGATCACCTGACGCAGTTGTTTTGTCCTGCAATCCCCTGCAACAAAAATACCCGGTATATCCGTCACGCCATCTTCGGCTGCAAGGATATAACCTGCCTCATCACGCTTTGGCAGCCCCTGTATGGTATCTGTATTCGGCTTGATGCCAACAGCAATGAAAATGCCCTGCACCGGCAGATCTGTCGCCTCCTTTGTCTTGGTATTGGAAATATGCAGTTTTTCCACCATATCCTGACCAAGGATCTGATCCACAACCGAATCCATCAGGCAGACAATATTTTCCTTCGCCTGCACCTGCTGCTGCAAGACTTTTGCCCCACGAAAAGCATCGCGTCTGTGGATTAAGTATACCTTGCGACAGCCCCTTGCCAGAAAAAGTGCATCCTCGAGTGCCACATCGCCGCCACCGACCACAGCTACATCCCGGTTCTTAAAGAACGCCCCATCGCAGGTTGCACAGTAAGATACGCCCATACCGCAAAGATCTTCCTCTCCGGGAACTCCCAACTGTCTATGGGATGCTCCCATGGCAAGCACGACCGTCCTTGTCTCAAAGTCTCCTTGATTGGTATGGACAACTTTATGATCCTGCTTGTCTTCAATGGCAGTCACCGTCGCAGTCTTGACCTCTGCTTCTTCCGCATCGACATGTCCACGCATCTTTTGTCCCAATTCCATGCCACTGATCCCCGGTAGTCCCGGGTAATTATCAACCTCATAGGTATTGATGATCTGTCCTCCGCTCAGAGGTGTCTTTTCCAGAACCAAAGTCTCGAGCGCCGCACGTTTTGCATAAATAGCCGCTGCCAGTCCCGCCGGACCACTTCCTATTATAATTACGTCATACATTTTTCTTCTCCTTTTATCTCCTCTTGTCATTTTCTTCCTGATGTGTCATACTACAATTAAGTATGACAGAATATTCCATAGATATACATGGTCTATCGCATAGGAAGGAGGAATTGTCATGAATATTACACCTGTTTCTTCCGGTATGATATCAGATACCGGCGCCTTACAACAGATCGGCATTGCCATGTTAAGCAAGCAACTGGATACTGCCACATCTGCCGGTGATCTTCTTGCCGCTTCTCTGTCTTCTATGCCAACCCCTGTTTCAGAGGCTTCTATAAATGGTATCGGTCAGAACATCGATCTGCGCGTCTGATCGGATCCTTACAATTCTATAACAAGTGTAAGAAAAGAACCGCTAAGGGTTCTTTTCTTTTTTCCTTCTGCAATTATAAACTTCTCTTATTTCAAGGCAATGGCTTCGATTTCAAGCATAACATCCTTTGGCAGTCTTGCCACTTCTACACAACTGCGGCTTGGATATGGCTCTGTGAAGTATTTTGCATAAACTTCGTTGATCGCTCCAAAATCATTCATTTCCTTAATGAATACGGTTGTCTTTACTACCTGGCTGATGTCTGTACCGGCTGCCTCCAGCAGATTTTTCATATTTAAGAATGCCTGCTCTGCCTGTGCTACGGATCCCTCCGGGATATTGCCTGTAGCAGGATCTACCGGGATGATACCTGATGTATAAACCATACCGTTTACTTCGATTGCCTGTGAATATGGTCCGATTGCTGCCGGTGCCTTATCTGTTGCGATTACTTTTTTCATAATGCACTACTTCCTTTCTATTTCTAATGGACTACCTGTCAGGTGCAGGCTCTCCTTTTTTACGTCTTTTGCTATTATAGCATACTCCTATCCTATGGTATAGAAAAACTTAGTCCGCTTTACGGATCTTACCGTCCGTGATCTGAATTCTTCTTTCCTTATATAAGCGTCCTACCGCGCGTTTGAATGCAGCCTTGCTAAGTCCTGTCTCACGGAAAATGATTTCCGGTGTTGCCTTTTCCGTAAACGGTAGAACGCCTGCATAGGACTCGATCAGATCCATGATCCTTTCCGCATCATCATCCATCTGCATATAGGCTTTCTTACGCATAGATACATCCAGTTTGCCGTCTTCCTTGATGCCGGTCACCTCCACCGTGATCACATCTCCTAAGTGCAGATGTGATGTGTCTTCATGTTTCGGGATCATGGCTGAATATTTGTCATCGATTGCCAAAAATGTACCAAAATCATGACCGAACTCATAAACACGTCCCTCCACTTCATCACCGATCTGATACGGTGGATTGGTGGACAGGCTTTCATAGATACCGCGCGTGCTGGCGCATAAACGATTGCTCTTATCAATATAAAGGCGTACCAAGATCTCGTCACCCTCATGCACCTTTCTGGTCTGCTCCTTATACGGAAGCAGTAAGTCTTTTTCCAAGCCCCAATCCAAAAAAGCACCGATACGTCCCACTTCTTTCACTGTAAGAACCGCGATCTCATTTAAGGTGATAAATGGATGCGTCGTTGTCGCGATCATACGATCTTTGGAATCCCGGTAAAGAAAGACCTCGATCTCGTCACCGACTATGGTCTGGTCCGGAACCTGCTTCTTGGGAAGTAGGACTCTCTCCTCTGCCTTCGCCTGATCCTTATCTGCCAGATAGACACCAAAATCTACTTTTTTTATGACCCGTAAGGTCTGCATACATCCTAATTTCATTGTATTTCCTTTCTTATTTGTTGTTGATTGTAAATTCAACAACCGCAAACAATTCTTTTTCCTCGTTTTCTAAAGCAACCACACGCTGATTTTCCTCTTGCACACTGTAGCAGATAACCTGATCTGATAAGACTGCTGATTTGCGAAACTCCACATAAATCTGGCTTATCTTTTGTCCTCTCGGCAGGCACTCTCTCGCCGCCTCAACATAATGGGCATTGTTCATATGATGGTTGGTATCCAGATGCAACTTGGTCACAGTAAAGTCATAGACTCTGGTCATAGTATCCGGCAATTTACGCTTGCGCAGGTTCCATTCACCCTCTAACTGCGGATCAATCGTATAGGCATCCAGCATTTCCTGTGGCAGACGTACCGGCGATAATTTATCCAGATCCATCAAAATCCACAAGGAATCGGCTTGGACATAGACCCGTCCCGCCTGATCCTCGATCGTAAAATTACGATATCCCAGCATACCGCGAAAACGATACGGCCAAGTCTTGACCACGATCGACTCACCCACCATCGGCATTTCCTTTAATAATTTGATCTGATAGGATGTCACAAACCAGCCAATATGATGCTCTGCCAGATAGGATAAGCCCACGCCCAGATCTTCCGCCTGCATGGTACAGCAATCCTGCAAGTAATTCATAATGCCCGATACAGACAATCTGCCTTTTTCATCTGCCTCACTATATCTTACACGGCTATGTAATGCATACATTGTTTTCGCCCTCTCATCATTTTTCTAGTCCATTATAAAATAACACAAAATAGAGATAAGGTAAATGTATCTGTTTTGAGCCACGGACAATCACCCACAAAAAGCGCCAGAAACGGCATATTCGCTATACCGCTGCTGGCGTTCTTTCTTTTTTATGGTGTTGTACTCGGCGTTGTGCTACCGTCACCTGACGAGCCACCGGAGGAACCGCCCGAACTGCTGCCGGAGCTGTTGTCCCCTCCCGAAGTGTCAGTCTGTGATTTATTGTCAGTAATGGTTCCCTCAACCGTCGGCTTGACGCTTCCATCACTTGTGGAACCATCGCTTGTGCTGCCGGAAGATGTATGCACGCTGCATACCGTATTCAATGCTTCTTCCGTGATCAGATATGGTCCGTCTTCTGTCTCCGCCGTACCACCGATGATGAATACCGTCGGCACACGATTTTCAGCTGGGCAATACTCTCCGGCGATCTGACCGGAGGCAGAGCAGATGTCTAACTTGACATGATGGTCACAAGTCTCTTTCGGTACAGAATCCTTATCGAAATACTCGGTATAAACCATAGAGCCTCTCGGATCCGCATCGCAGACACCCTCGATTGCCAGTTTACCTGACTTCTTACATACCTGCGCCGTCACAATACCGGATGGCTGTGTAAACTCCTTACGAGGCAGGTTCTCATGGATACGCTGCATGACTGAATGCCAGATCAGTTTGGCATATGCGGTATAAGTCTGCTCCGTATTGTCATCATAGCCGCCCCAGACTGCCGCTGTATAATATGGCGTGTAGCCTGCAAATACCGTATCACGGTTCTTGGTCGTCGTACCGGTCTTTGCCGCCGTCGGCATATTGGAAAGTCCCGCACCGGAACCTGTACCGGATGTGATAACATCTTGCATGGCATTGGTCAAAAGCCACGCCGTCGTATCCTTTAACACTTCCTTGGAAGTATTTTGTGTATTGTCCAAGATCACATTGCCGTTATGATCCAAAACCTGTGTATAGAATACCGGCTTGTTGTAGTCTCCGCCATTTGCGATCGTTGCATAAGATGCCGTAAGTTCCAGATCCGTAACACCATGGGTCAGACCGCCCAGGCATAAGGTCTGGTTGTTGTCTCCCGGTTCCAAAGTAGAAATACCAAGGGCTTCTGCATATTCAAAGCCAAGTCCGGTACCGATCTGGGTCAGGTTCTTGACCGTCACGACATTCATGGAAGATATGATCGCATCACGGATCGTGGTAAAGCCACGATAGCGATTGTCGTAGTTGTGAAGCGGCGTACCATTTGCATAACTGGTCGGTGCATCATCCTGCACGCTGGCAAGGGTCAATCCGCCGGCATCCAATGCTGCCGCATAACAACCGATGATCTTGAAGCAGGATCCCGGCTGACGTGTAATGTTGGTTGCACGGTTCAGCGTCTTGCTGGCTGTCTTGTCGCCACGACCGCCTACTAAAGCAACCACATGTCCGGTTGCCTGGTCGATCACGGAAATGGCAGCCTGTGGCTGTAAAGTATAAGTGATCGTCTCGCCACCCTCGGCGATCGTATCGCCTTCTTCCATGATCTCAGACTTGTACTGTTCAATCGCCTGATCACATTCTTCCTGTGAAGAGAAGTTAATATCATAATTCGGATTCTGCGCCTGATAGTAGGTCAGCATGGTCTGCTCACTATAATTCTGATAAGTGCCGTCCTTCTTCGTCACCGTCAAACGGTAAGAGAAAGAATAAAGCACATGATCTGAATAGTTTGCATTGTTGTTGACTTCCTCCTCACAGATGGTCTGGATATTGCTATCCTGCGTAGAGTTGATGGTCAGACCACCACTATAAAGCATCTGATAAGCCTGCGCCTCTGTATAGCCTTTTTGGTCTACCAGATCATTTACCACTTCATCCGTCAGCGCATCTACAAAATAAGAAGTGCTTGCACTGGATTCATTCTGCGCATTCACGATCTGGATACGATCGTAAAGGTTGTCCCCTAAGGCTTCATCATATTCCGACTGGTTGATATAGCCCAGATCCAACATCTTTTTGAGGACTTTTTTACGTCTGGACGCATTGTCCTTCGGGTTGGTGATTGGATTGTACTTGGACGGATTCTGCGTGATTGCTGCGATCGCCGCATCCTCGGACAAGGTCAGTTCGGAGACAGACTTATTGAAATAACGCTCCGATGCTGCCTCAACTCCAAGGGTATTCTGTCCTAAGTTGATCGTATTCAGATAATTTTCCAGGATCGTATCCTTATCTTCTACCTTTTCCAACTGGACTGCCAGATACTGCTCCTGGATCTTACGGTTGACACTGTCTAAGAGTGTGTCTTCCTTTGTCCACGTTGTAAAATAGTTGTTTTTCAGCAATTGCTGGGTGATGGTCGATGCACCCTGCATCTTCTCACCGCCACTGATGATACCGGTAAAGCCTGCACGGATAATACCACGCAGATCAATACCATTGTGCTTGTAAAATCGCTCGTCCTCGATCGCTACAAAGGCATGCTGCAAGTCCTTGGGAATCTCATCGATCGTCACATAAGTACGGTTGGAGCCGGAGGCTGCCAGCGTCTCGATCTCATTTCCCGCTGAATCCAAGACTGTCGTGGAAAATCCATTCGGGGAAATATTGACCTCTGAAATATCCGGGCACTCTTTGATCAACTTGACTGCATACAGACCGCCTGCCACAAGTCCGACAGCGATGATGCAGAGAATGCATACCAAAATGGTCTTAATAAAGGTAATGCCGAATCTCTTTTTATTTTTGGCACGTTTGCTCGAAAGTTTAGCACTTTGCTTTTGTGCACTTTTTTTACCGTAGTTCATATCGTTCTCCTTTACTTACCATGCCTGCCCAAAAGATATACAGGCATGGGTATTGGTCAGAATTTAAACAAATCTACTTTATTATACCAAAAACTTCATATATAATAAAGAAAAATGTGTGGGAGAGACAGGCATGGCAGAATGCACGAAAATACTATATCAGGGCGGCGTGGGCGAGATCGTCGAAAAGAAATCCCGCTTTATCGCCAGTGTCGCACCTGTTGCAACAGAACAGGAGGCACTGGACTTCATCGCAGCCAAGAAAAAGGAATACTGGGATGCGCGGCATAACTGCTATGCTTATATCATTGGCAGCAAACAGGAAATTATGCGTTGCTCCGATGACGGCGAACCGGCGCAGACCGCAGGACGGCCTATGCTCGATGTCCTCCTGTCCGCTTCCGTCTACAATATCGTTGTCGTTGTGACCCGATATTTCGGCGGCGTCTTACTTGGTACCGGAGGCTTGGTACGCGCCTATCAGGGAGCAACCAAGGCAGGACTGGATGCCAGTGTCCTGGTTGAGCAGCGTCTTGGTCGGGAACTCACCATCACCAGTGACTACAATGCCTATGGCAAGATCGACTATCTGCTACGCGAACATGCCGTGCCCGTTTCGGCAAGTGAATTTGGCGCTGATGTCCGTCTGGATGTCGTCATCGATGCCGATCTTTACGACAGTCTGCCGACCGAGATTGCCAACGTAACCAGCGGAAATGCCCTGCTTTCCTGGGGTGATTACGTGCGCTACGGCTACGATGCAGAAAAAATTATAATTTTTGAAAAAAAGACTTGATTTTTCTTTTCGCCTTCTATATAATGTTCATTGTTGAGTTGCTGTTAGACAAGTCGCTCACACAAGGCATAATGGCCCATCGCCAAATGGTAAGGCAACGGACTCTGACTCCGTCATTTCAAGGTTCGAATCCTTGTGGGCCAGTTTCAAGAACTTCTTTATGAAGTTCTTTTTTTATTTCCATTTTTTTAAAATGCGCAATGAAAAAGACGGCTCAGATTGGAATAACCATATTCCTCTCTGTCCGTCTTTCTTTTTCTATAAGATCATTTATACCTCAAAGATCAGATCTCCATAGGAAGGCATTGGCCATGCTTCCTTGTCTACCAGCATTTCCAATGCATCGACCGGAGCACGCAACTCTTCCATTGCCTTAAATACTTCATCGTGATAGAATTTGGCTCTGGACTCGTTCTCTTCCATGGTAAGCCCCTCTGCAACCACTTCCTGCAACTTGGCAAGTGCTACCTTGGTATCAGCCAATAAGTCAGATACCTCTACCAGAAGTTCGGTCTGCACGCTGACATCCGCATCGCAGGCAGCCTTGATCGTGTTGATCGAAGTACCGAGTTCTGTCGCATACTTGATGACTGCCGGAATGATCTGCTTGCCGGCAATATCGATCATGGTCTTAGCCTCGATATTGATCTCCTTTGCATAAAGTTCGTACTCAACTTCTGCACGGGATTCCAATTCTGCCTTAGTAAATACGCCAAAACGCTCAAACAAGGCAATGGACTTGTCTGTGGTAAGTGCAGGGATTGCCTCCACCATAGACTTGATATTCGGAAGTCCACGTCTTTCGGCTTCCTCTACCCATGCGTCAGAATAACCATTGCCGTTAAAGACGATGCGCTGATGGTCTGTCACCAACTGCTTGATCAGATCATGCACGGCAAGATCAAAATCCTCCGCCTTCTCTAAGGTGTCGCAGACATCCGCAAATGCCTCTGCAACGATGGTATTCAGTACAATATTCGGCTCGCCGACAGAATCCTGAGAACCAACCATACGGAACTCAAATTTATTTCCTGTGAAGGCAAACGGTGATGTACGGTTACGATCCGTAGCATCTTTCATGAAATCCGGCAAAGTCTTAACGCCGGTCTCCAACTTGGCACCAGAGATCGAATGTGTCGCTGCTCCGGTATCAATGAGCTGTGTCAATACGTCCTGCAACTGCTCGCCCAGATATACAGAGATAATAGCAGGAGGTGCCTCGTTTGCGCCCAATCTGTGATCATTTCCCACATCTGCTGCTGACTCGCGCAAAAGGTCTGCATGTTCATCTACCGCGCGCAGGATACATGCCAGAACCAGTAAGAACTGGATATTGTCATGTGGTGTCTTGCCCGGTTCCAAAAGGTTGATACCATCATCGGTAACCAGTGACCAGTTATTGTGCTTACCGGAACCATTGACGCCTGCAAATGGCTTCTCATGGAGCAGACACTGCAAACCGTTACGTCCGGCTACCTTTTTCAAAGTCTCCATAATCAACTGGTTGTGGTCAACTGCCACATTTGCCTCTGCATAGATCGGTGCCAGTTCATGCTGAGCCGGTGCCACCTCATTGTGCTGTGTCTTGGAAGATACGCCCAGTTTCCACAACTCAATATTGACATCGCGCATATATGCTGCAATCCTCTCACGGATCGCGCCAAAATAATGGTCATCCATTTCCTGTCCCTTTGGCGGCATAGCACCAAAAAGAGTACGTCCGGTGTAGACCAGATCCTTACGCTGTAAGTACTTGGCACGGTCTACGATAAAGTATTCCTGCTCTGCACCGACTGATGGCATAACTCTCTGTGAAGTGGTATTGCCAAATAAACGGAGCAGGCGGACAGACTGCTTGGAGACGGCTTCCATGGAACGCAGAAGCGGTGTCTTCTGATCCAATGCCTCACCTGTATAAGAACAAAATGCAGTCGGGATGCAAAGTGTTGCACCTGCGGCATCCTGTCTGACAAAAGCCGGAGAAGTACAATCCCATGCTGTATAGCCACGCGCCTCAAACGTTGCACGCAGACCGCCGGACGGGAATGAAGAAGCATCCGGTTCGCCCTTGATGAGTTCCTTGCCGGAAAAACTCATAAGTACCTTACCATTGGACATCGGCGCAGTGATAAAAGAATCATGCTTTTCTGCCGTCACACCGGTAAGCGGCTGGAACCAATGTGTATAGTGGGTTGCTCCCTTTTCGATCGCCCATTCCTTCATTTCATGAGCAACAACATCTGCTGTTTCCGGGTCCAGTTCTCTGCCCTGACTGATGACCTCTTTCATCTTCTGATAGGTTTTCTTTGGCAAACGCTCACGCATCACAGAATCATTAAAGACATTCTCGCCAAAGATATCAGCAACGTTGAAATATTCCTGTTCTTTCATAATACTTTTCCTTCCTCGTTTATCTGATATGACCCTTTACGGAAATAATCGTCATCTGAATAATTTTTAAATTTTAAATGATTGGCCGGATAAAATTCGTCTGCTTTAGTACGTTTTTCGGAAATCCCGAAACGTCCGGTAGCTTTCAAGCCCGGCTTAATAAGCCATTCAACGTAAGCATTATTCGTTACATCAATATATTCTTGCCTCAAAAGAGTATTTAATGATGCGTTATACAATGGGTTAGGAACAAACTCATCGGATGTTTCCTTATCTTTATCGTCAATAAATTGAAGCGCAATATTCTGTGACAACAAACCATTCTCGTCATAAGGAGACCAGTAAGGATTCAAGCGTGCATATTCATTAAACTCTCCGTAAGGGGAATCATTACTCACGTTCGACGTGACTGTCAATATATTCCTGAAATTAAATTTCTTATGACGGTAAGACACCATAAGAGAACCAGCCGTATTCACACGTTCAGACCCTTTCATTACCCCTTGTATATTATTATAAGATAAATCAGCAATCACGCGCAAATCGTTACTTCCCAATTCCACGGACAAAGTATGTTTGGTCCCAACACCCGTACGTAAAGGTTTAGCTAACCAATCCGTATCTACCCCAGCTAACACGGCAGATAATACCCGATTGTATTTTTTAGGTAATCCCGTGGGATCATATTTATCACTATCATACAAACCGGCATCCTTTTCCACCTCTAACTTTTCCGCCGCATTCGTCAAGTGATAAGAAGACAGGTCCGGAATAGAAAGATCGACACTCCCGGTATACGATACCCGTAACTCCCCGTCTGTCGTTTTCTTGGTTTCAATGACGATAACTCCGTTTGCCGCTTTTGATCCATAAATAGCTTTAGCCGAGGCATCTTTCAGGATAGTCAGGCTCTCTACCCGATTCATATCCAAGTCCATAATTTTTTGCACTGTTGCCTCGAAACCATCCAGAATAAACAACGGGGCATTCGGGTCTGTCCCGTACGTTCCCTTCAAATCGACCCCACTCTCACCTATATTGAAAGATGAAGTTCCGCGTAATTGCATTTGTGGATTTTTGTTCGGATCCGAACCGAAAGCCATATTATCGAAAATCATCAAACTCGGATCCAGATTCTTCAAACTCTGGAAAACATTCTGGTTACTCACCTGTAACAATTTCTCTTTAGTCACGGAAACAATGGACCCCGTGAAACTACTGGCTTTCCGGGTAAAAATACCGTTCACGACAACTTCTTCCAGATTCTCGACATCTTCTTCCAGCACCACGTTAATCTCGGTTTGATTGGTCACTTTTATCTCCTTAGAAACCATTCCGACAAACGAAAATACTAAAGTTATATCTTTCTGATCGGGTAACGTAATTTTATAATTCCCGTCGATATCAGTCACAACCCCGATAGTCGTTCCCTTAACCAGAATCGTGACTCCGGGCAGAGGTTCTTTTTGAGCATCCGTGACTTTTCCCGTGATACCTCTCTTCTTTACCTCATCCTTTTGTTGCTCCAATTCGGTTAAATTACGGATAACAATAGTCTGGTCAACAATCTTGTACCCTAATTTCGTCCCTTTCAAACAAATCTCTAATACTTCCTGTATTGAGGCCTTTTCCAGGTCAACCGTTAAATTCACTACTTTGGCCACATCGCCATGACTATACAAGCAAGTATATTCACTTTGGGCCTCGATCGACTTCAGTATGTCGATCAATGTTGCATTCGTTTTCTTGATACTCAAGGCCGTTTCCTGAGACTTTACTTTAGCGTTTACTTGAAACACCGCAAGTAGCATAAATAATACAAAAATTTTCATAGAACGAAAGTTACCGAGACTGGAAGGCCAGCCCTTGCATTTGAACTTTTTTTTCATACATTTGTGAATTAGATAAATTATTTTTCCCTTGAATCCTTTTTCAAGGATTATAACAGGTGGTACTGGTAATACCACCTGTTTTATGGATTACTTCTTACAAAAACACTTTTTCCATTGATTTCCATTTCTATTTTATTAATTAATCTCAACATTTCGATCACTTGATCCAAATCCCCGTAGCGTTTGATATTTCCCGTGAATAAGATATCTTTAACCGACTGGTTTTCATAGAAAACATTGATGTTGTACCACCGGGCCACCGTATTCATAATATTTTCCAACCGTTGCTTTTCAAAAACAAAACGCCCGTCTTTCCAAGAGCAATACAGACGCACATCCACTTCTTCAACAACCGTCTCTCCATTCTCTTTGTTCAAGCGCAATTGTTCTCCGGGCTTCAAGTAAGTATCTTTATCTTCCGTCTGAAAAGCAACTTTTCCGCTTACTAACGTTGTCTCCAAAAACGCCTCATCTTGATAATCCCTCACGTTAAACGACGTTCCCAATACCCGGATATTCCCTTGGTGAGTGTGTACCACGAAAGGATGTTGGGCATCCGGGGCTATATCAAAATAGATTTCTCCCCTCATGTACACATCCCGCTGTTTTTTAGAGAATTGTACCGGAATCCGAATTTCCGATTCCGAATTCATCCGCAAACGACTGCCATCACTCAACGTTAGATCGTACTCCCCGCCCCGGGGAATAGAGATCGTGTGATAACGAACCGCGGTATCTTTAGGTTGACCTTTCTTCCCGGACAAGGAATCCAGTTCTATATTCTTTTCCACGTAAGCCAGATAAGTAGTATCGGAAATATCAATTCTTTGCCCATCGGGTTGAGTCAATATGGCTTTAAAAGAACCGGGCTGGATTTTCTGTGTCACAGTTACCGGAACTTGTTCCGGCTCCCGCAGATTCAAATAAAGCGTCCCGCTCAATATAAATACCACTACAACAGCCGCAGCATAACGATAAAAAATCAATCGTCTCCGCTTGCTTTTTACTTGATTCACTTTCTTCGTGAAGTCATCAAAAGCCTCTTTCTCACTGTATTCACAAATAAATTCAAGTTTGGAAGCAAAAAAATATTCTGACCGGTAAAGCTCGTATAACCGCGTATGCTCCGGTGATTCACTTTTCCATCGCTCCAATTCCTCTCGCCCGACATCATCAATCTTCCCCGTGATTTCGGCTGCAATTAAATCGGCAATATGATTAATATGTAGATACCGTTCCGTCATAGTTTATCTTATTTTCTTACAAGACACGGAACGATTCAAAAAGTGACAAAAATTTATAAGAAATTTATCAACAAAATTAACATCGGATGATTCAATTTTTCCCGCAACTGTTCTTTCCCCCTCTTTTTCTGTTGTTTAACGGCATCCAAAGATATTCCAAGGTGAAGAGCGATTTCCTTATCACTCAATCCCTCTAAATTCAAATTTATCACATCCCGGTATTTCTCCGGAAGTTCATTAATAGCCCCACGTAAACGAATAAACACCTCTTCCTCCAACAAAACATTATAGAAAAAATCTTCTGAAACCATTTCTGTCTCATTCCGATAATTTTCTTCCACTTTTCTATCTCGGAGGTAATTCAAACATTGATTCTGAACAGAACGATACAAATAAAAACGCAAATCGGTTATTTGTACAAATTTTTGAGGAGTACTCCACAATTTAAAAAACGTATCCTGCACGATATCCTTCGCCGTCTCAACTTCCACGTATTTACAGGCAACGGCCAATAATGCATGAAAAAACTCTTCATACAAAACTTTAAACGCTTTCTCGTCTCCGCAAGAAATTTGCTTGGTCAATAAACCGTTGTCTATATTCATCGTACACTTTCACATAACTAACACAAAGGTATGATTTTATTTAATACGGACAAGAGTCGTTCGAAATTCTCGAACGACTCTTGCTTTATACTATGTACCTTATATTACTTTCTCTTTCTCCGAATCAAAAACACAATACTCCAAGCCATAATCGACAACGGAATTAACCAAATCAACAACACCTTCACCCAAATCATAGATCCCTGCGAAAGACACAAATCATCATCCGGCGGACGCACCCGACTGGTATCAATTGGATACTCGTCATAAGAAAGACTACGGAACATTTCTGTAATCAAACTATAATTTGAACCGTTTAATCCAGCCCGGTTTGTTGATAATTCCTTTACGGACAAACAATCTGCATCTCCACCAACAAAAATCCGTTGTTGTGGCTTATCCTTTATGGAACGAGTCAGGTATAACATAACAGAATTTGACTTTTCCACTTCACCGATCTTACCATTGATCGTCGATTTTTCATTAATAAAATCCGTTGTTTCATACTCTATCCACGAGCCTTGAGTGTTAGTTGCCAAAACTTGTGAAATTTCAAAACCTTTGGTTGTATCAATCACGTTAACAGCACAAGCAGAAGGTGTTATTATCGTATTTCCTCCCCGAATCAATTGAATAAAATAAGGAGAGGCATTCAGTGCTCCCTCTGTTATCCTCGCCGCAATAATATCATCCAGATATTGTTCACTTGGAGCTACTAGAATCCCTTCAGAAAAACGTAATCCTAATTTTTCGATTAAAGGATTCATATTCGCCTGACGTTTAGGCTCTCCCAATATAACCAAATTTCCCCCCCTATCAACAAAAGAGCTATAATTTGCATATTCCTCTGAAGTCAATGCAGACTTCAAGTCAGACAAAACCAACACATCCACATCCTCGGGAACCGGTTGAGCAAGTGTCAATTCCCGAACCTGAAATCCCTGATTAATCAAAGAATTTCGGAATGACGGATTTTGAGCAAAAGCTGCATATCCTTTTTCACCGTAATCACTATAACTACGTTCTCCATGCCCGGCAACGAAAGCCACCATCGGAGACTTATCAACTAACGTTTTGAGAGTTGCAGTTATCTCGCTTTCAAACGGATGCACATACATATCTTCATAAACACGTAGATATGCCTTCTTCCCGTTATCCCGTTTGAAAACTCGTACAAAACGCCCTCTCTCGGCAGAAATATCATCCATCTTGTTCACCTCCTCTGCCGAAATAAACATATCCGGATCATAATCATACCCCTCGCATACTTTTAACATTCGTTCCTTGGGACTCAAGCCCTTGTAAACTTTGTCATAGTGAGCATTGGTCCCCGGACCATAATAATAGACATATTTAACTTCCATATCCGGCTTAAAACGCACGTAACGTTCAAACCTTTCCATATCAAAATTCTTCGCTTCAGGAGAAGCATTATACCACGTATCATCCAACAAATTGACATAAGTGGTTAAACTCAACCCTCCCTCGAATTTCTTCATAATCTCCTGACTATTTTCAGTCAACGTATTCCGTTTGGTAGCCGTGGCATCATAATAGGCAATCATCACCGGACGAGACGAAAAATACCCGACGATAAACACGATCACCAAAACCACCACATAACTCATGCTACTTCTCAAGACCGAACGCTTCAAACGTTCCCCTTGCAATTTGATAAACGTAAAAGAAAGAAACATGAAAATAACCAGCAAGAAATAAAAAATATCCTTACTGCAAATCATACCCTCCAAAAAGACTTTTGAACGCCCGGATATCGACAACCAATAAGTTATATCTCTTACCAGATCAATGTTTTGCCCGACACCTCCGATAAAATTTAACACGGCTAGAACTGCCAACGTCCCGATTGCTGCTACTACCTGATATTTCGTGATCGTTGACATGAATAACCCGATAGCAGCATAGGCACATACAGTAATAAAAACTCCTAACAATGCGGTAAACATAAATGGGATATCGGCATCTTTCACAAAAATCATCGTAAAGACCATGGGAATCAACAACACGCCCACGAGGATCAAACCATACACGATAACCGATAAATATTTTCCTAAAACAATTTGCAGATTTGAAACAGGGGAGGAATAAAGCAACTTTATGGATCCGCTGCTCAATTCCCGACTCATCAATCCCATTGTCAACAATGGAATATATAAATAGAGATTGTTTAACATTTGCGAATACACCCCATCAAAGCCCCCGATTAAATTATAGGTCACGTTAAAGGGTCTGTATCCCATCGCCTGACTTCGCAATTCTTCACTAAATCCGTCACAATAAGCCAATCCCGCCTGAAATCCGAACACGATCAATACCATCCAGGCGATCGGGGAGAAAAACAAAACTCTCAGTTCTGTCTTCATTATTCTTGTTATTGTCCTCATCAATATAAATACTTTTAAAATTTTCCTGATAATTTGGCGAACACTTTATCCAGAGACTCTTTTTCCAAAGAAATCTCCCGCAAATGCCAATCATTACTAACTGCCTTGTGAACCACCCGACTCACGATATTAGAATCTCCTTTAAAATGTAGACGGAAACGAGTTCTGGTCAAACGTTCCACTCGTTCCATCCCCTCTATATTCAACAACTCGGTATCATCAAGCGGGGCATTGTGCATAATAACCAACAAAACACTAGGATCCATATAGTTATTAAACTCTTCTATCGTTCCTTTAAAAACCATATTTCCATGCTCGATCATCATAATATAATCACAAGCCGCTTGTACCTCAGGCAAAATATGCGTCGATATCAACACGGCCCGTTCCTCTGCAATCTCTCGGATCAAACGTCTGATTTCAACAATCTGATTCGGATCCAACCCGTTCGTGGGTTCATCCAAAATAACGAACATCGGATCATGAATAATCGATTGGGCAATACCTACCCGTTGCTGATATCCCCCCGAAAGATTACCGATTACCCGTTTACTGAAATGAGAAATCCCACATTTAGCTTTCGCTCGCTCGACAGCCGAAGGAATCTCCGCCTTCGGCATCAAACGAATATCCGCACAATGATACAAGTATTCATCCACGGTCATATCCGTGTGTAACGGAGCTTTCTGTGGCAAAAAACCGATAAATCTTTTAGCTTTTATGGGGTCTCTCCGAAGGTCTATCCCGTTAATAAAAACGTCTCCTTCAGTTTGAGTCAACACGTTGCATATAATATTCATGGTTGTCGATTTCCCGGCACCGTTCGATCCCAGTAAACCAAACACCCCTTTTGAACTAATCTCAAAATTAATATCCTTGATTGCCCAATCCACGCTATAACGGTGTGAAAGATGCTTTACTTCAACTATTTTATTTGCCATAATCCTCTTATTTACGTTGTCTACGGAATATTGTAATCACCCCCAAAGCCGTTATTAACAAGGGGAACACTCCCATACATCCCCAGTTCACCCACGAACGGCACCCCTTGGGTAACCTGATACTCAAATCTATAAAATCAGCCCTTCTCGTATCAACCGGGAATTTATCATAAGACAACCAACGGAATGAACCATTAATGATACTGTAATTCGACGCCCCAATACCTGTAAACTGAGAAGTCAGGGCTTCGTTAGCAATCACATCTGCATCTCCCGATATAACAATCCGTTGTTCCCGATCTCCAACCTTCCGGTTCATCGTGAGCAAAAGTGTATAAACGCCTTTTTGTTCTCCTATCTCCGGGGTAAATTCGAATTTCCCATCCACGAAATCCGTCGTTTCTCTCTCGATCCAAGCTTCTTTATCTGTAACCAATACCGGAGTCACCTCAAAGTCCCGAACACCAGAATAATCCAACGCTAATGACGTGGGTAAAGCCACCACATAACCATATTTCTGCAATTTTTCATATGTGGGATATTTTTTAGCCGCTTCTTCGGTAAAATACCCGACCGTCACCGTTGGTGAAGCAAATTCATTTTCATTCACAACTACTCCGTCAGAGAACTTCACGCCCAAGGAGGATACCAATTTATTCATATTCTCCCCCCGACCGTAATCACCGAGAATAAACAAATTCCCTCCTTTGGCAATATATTCCTGCACCTTCAACATGGCGGAATCCGACAAGCTCTCCCGTAAATCCGATATAACCAATATATCAATAGAATCATCCAAGGGATCTTGATCTAAATCTATCGTTTTCGTGTCAAAACCGTTATTTAACAGAGATTGACGAAACCATTTATCTTTGGCAAACAAATAATACCCCCGTCCCCCATAGTTATCAATCTCACGAGAGCCGTATCCGGTAGAAAAAGCCACCAGGGGAGAAGGAGAAACAAAACGTTTTAAAGCAGCCGATATTTCCGCTTCATCCGGATGTTTCTTATTATCATTATACATTCTCAAATAGGCCTTTTGCCCATTATCGCGTTCCACGATACGCAAAAATTTATTATGCTCCGGCCCCAAATCGATCACTTTTTTAATCTCCTCCGGGGTCATGAACATCTTCCGGCTCAAATTATTAGCTTGACACAGTAAATCAACCCGCTCTTCATCTGTCTTATTGGGGAAACGCCATTCCAAACTCTGATTATTTGCTTTATCGTAATAATAAACATACTTCATCTTAATATCCGGTTTGAAACGGGCATATTTTTCAAAATGTTTAAAATCATTATTTCGATTCCGCGGAACCCCGTTATAAAAATTCTCATCCAGCAGGTTCACGTAAGTCGTGATCGTCAAACCTCCATCCAAATTTTTTATCACCTCCTGGCTCTCCTTGGCTAACGTGTTCTCTTTCGTATATGAAGCATCGTAATAAAACTTAGTATAAGGATTTGAAGATATATACCCCAGAATCAAAGTTACCAACACAATTCCGCTATACTTCAATACCTTTGTTTTCAGAGACATGATACTCTTCTCCGTATTCAATTTCAAAATGGATAATGCCAAAAAGAAACCGATCACAATCAAAAAATAAAACACGTTATCACTGGCTATCAACCCGTCAATAAAAGGATAAGCCCTCCCGGTGATAGACAACCAATACGTGATATTTCGCACAAGCTCGTAATCCTGCCCAACATCCCCAATAAAATTCAACACAGCCAGAACAGCCAAAGTCCCGATAGCCGCCACAACCTGATATCTCGTGATCGTGGACATGAACAATCCTATGGCCGAATAAGCCAATATCAACAAATACAGTCCCAATATCCCCGACAACACCAACAAGTAATCAAAATTTACGATCGTTATGGCCGAAAATACAACAAATACACCCAAAACGGCAATCAATGCAAAGCCGTACACCATCATCGACAAGAACTTACCCAAAATAATCGATGCGTTCTTCACGGGCGATGAATACAATAATTTTATCGAACCACTCTGATATTCGCGACTCATCAACCCCATCGTTACCAGTGGGATATAAAGATAAATATAACGTTGAATCGGGGGTAAAATCCCTCTCATACCCGTATAAATTCCCGTGGTAACTTGCCACAAATCATACCCCATATCCTGACTGCGTAACTGTCCACCAAACGCATCGGCAAACGCCATACCTATCTGAAACCCGAATATCACTAAAACAAGCCACGCCACGGGAGAATAGAACATCGAATTCAATTCTATTTTAGCCACACGAATGGCTGTTTTTATATTATTATTTAATTTCATCTTATTTGCTATTTTTTTGTTTTTCCCGATAACTGTGCAAAAATCTCATCCAGAGAACAACGCTCCACGACCAAATCTCTCAAATCCCAATCATTAGCAACACTCGCCTCGACATACTTCTCTGTAATCCCCGTATCTTCCTTCAAGTAAATTCTAAAACGCCCGTTTCCCAAAGCCTCTACCCCTTTATTCTCGCACAAGGTTTCCAACGTGGATGCATCGGGAGCTTTCCCGAATTCAATCACGAAACTCTCCGGGGCCACGTAATTATCAAAATCTTCCATACTCCCCGAAAACACTAATTTACCATTCTCTATCATCTTGATTTCGTTGCAAATAGCTTGCACTTCCGACAAGATATGAGTAGATAACAATACCGCATGATCCTCGGCTATCTCCCGAATTAAATTCCGTATATCCACGATCTGATTCGGATCCAACCCGTTTGTCGGTTCATCCAACACGACAAACTTCGGGTTATGCACGATAGCTTGCGCTATACCCACCCGTTGCTGGTAACCACCTGACAAATTTTTTATCAAACGATCCCTAAAATGCGTGATCGCGCAACGCTCCAAAGCCCGGTCCACAGCCTTCCCTACCTCTTCTGCCGGCATTAACCGTAAAAACGCCGAATGTTTCAAATATTCTTCTACAGTCAAATCCGTATACAACGGTGGTTGTTGGGGCAAAAAACCGATATATTGTTTTGCTTCCACAGGATTTTCCCGCAGGTTTATCCCGTTTATAAACACATTCCCCTCTGTCTGATTCAACACCCCGCAAATAATATTCATCGTAGTGGACTTCCCCGCACCATTCGACCCCAGCAATCCAACTACCCCGTTACCATCAATTTCGAAGTTAATATCTCTGATTGCCCACTGCACAGAGTACCTGTGGGACAAATGTTCCACTCTTACAATAGAATTTTCCATACTTATATACAATGATTTACATACAACACGTTATTTACTCAGAATAATAATCTCTTGTTCCGGTTTGGGATACATCCACAATCTCCCCCCCCACATTAAACACGGACTTCTTTATAATAAAAGGATTATTTTTATCCCGAATATCTACCCGCATAAAATCTCCATTGGCCAACCCTATTCCAAACTCTTTATGATTATTAGATCTAATATCATAATGTATTGCCGTTATTCGATCATCAAAAGTCATAAACAATTTTTCTTGATAATTATTCGCACAATCAATATAACGCAGTTCATTTCCTTTCGTGTAAAAAATTATCTTGGCATAGTTACCGGCACTATTATCAGATGTTATCAATATCTTATTAGCCTTTGTCAATTGAACCGGACATTCCGTTTTCTTTACATACGAATTATTTAACGCCAATGCATAATATGCCGGAGGATTACAATCTAATATAAAATCACCGATATAAGTTTTTCCAGCTTCATTATAAACAATCCAATATAATTTTGAAGTATACGGATATATATTCCATTCTTCTCCTTTCCCCGCCAATGCCAGAACTTCCGAATTTTCGCCCAAATCCCAAGGAGTCACGGGATGCCCCGTTCCCACGTATGTTACAGGAAAAATTCCTCCCATCGGAGGTGTAACTGTTGACTGGTTAATAGACAGTACCCGATGATTCTTTCTATCATAAGCCAAACGCACGCTTGTCCAGGTACTCGTTTGTCCGTTACCAATAAAATCAACCTCGTATCCTTTACTATCTATCTCGTAAGGTTCCGTCAAAAATTTCCCTCCTAAATAATTCTCAGAAAATAATCGACGAAATAAACGTCCGTCTTCCGCAACCAAAAATGTAATCCGATCTGAATAAAAAGCATCAACAACACTAAAATTAGCAGGAATCCCACTTAAAAATTCATCTTTTAAATCACTAGCTTTTTTCAAACTTTCATTACTAATTTCATAAGCAACTTTATCTGTTAAAACTAAAGTAGCTAAAGAATAAACAGAAATAGAAGGAGCCTTATGGTCTAACAACTTTCGAGGATTTCCTGGAATCACTTCTCCATTAACTTTCTGAAAAATCCCTAACGTATTCTCAAAAATCGTATCCACTTTATTCCCGTTATTTTTCTTAATCAATCGTTGATAAGAAAGCTTGGAATTACCACCATCTTTAGAAAGAATCATCCAATTTCCTTTCCCGTATTTAGGAACAAAATTATAAAACACCTTCGTCATGTACGATATACCAGTCGAATTCTCAATAACAGAATAAGTTCCGGTTATAAAGGACTCCGGAAACTCTGTAAGCCCCAGCATTTCCATGGCTTTATCCGTCGGTGTATTAAAATCCTTTTCCGTACACAAAACGACACCACCAATCTTCCACTCATAACTCAAATCATTCATTCTCTCTAATGAATCAGGAGTATTGAACCGGAATTTTCCTTCCATAATCGTAGTATCTCCTTCATAACAGTACAAATGATTGGGATTTTTAAAAAGAAAAATTGGAGCTGAATCCGGTAAATACGTGTAATTCCCCTCATCTTCAAAACATCCCGCTAAAAAACAGGTAAAAAGTAATGATAAGAATATATACTTAGTTTTCATAAATGATCTATTTTAAAATTATAACGCAACTTTCATCGGTTCTCCATCTTCATCCAGGATTACGGGATTCTGCTTCAACAACCAATTTTTAAATTCAAGAGTCAATTGAATTGCCCGATCCGGATGTTCCGAGATCAACGTTTCGTTCATTTCTGCTTTTTTATCAATTTCATTTAAAAACAACTTATACTTTTTAGCAGAATACTCTCCTAACAAATTATCTGCAACTTCATCATCCCACCACGCAGGTTGGGCTGTTGCTGTTGTTAGAATCAATTTAGCCCGAGTACGTTCTATCTGACCTAATTTCAAATTCTCATTCGGAACAATCTCGACAACCAAAGTCACACCATTAGGCATCGATTCAAGTCGATCACTTCGATGAAATTTTATTTTGATCACATCACGTACATCATTCGAATCTTTACTAACTGTATTTGCATGAAAAATATATTCAGGATCTATTGTATATTCATCCGGATTAGCCGTTGTCTCCTTTTCAATCACTCGCAACTGAAAAGCTTGATCTTCTTTCAATGTATCTCCTGAAAGTAACAGGGTCAAAGGAGCCTCGATATCCTGCACTCCATCAGGATAAAAGAAGAAGGAAGCTATAGTAGAATCAGCCTGCGCTAATCCCGGATACACTTCATTAATATAAAACTTCTCGAAATAAATTTCGTTACCATCTGCAAAAATCTCAATTTCTCTTCTGTCACATGATCCAAACGCAACAGTCAATAACAACATCAATATTATATATCGTTTTTTCATCTCACGTCATTTTTTAATTCTACATGGATTGGCTCTCTGGCATTGGAACAACCGCTTCTTGACGTTTAAATGGACGTTTTTCTCCTTTTCCAAAATCAACTTCTGCATTCAAACGTTTATATAAATAGAACAATTGTCCCTCAGAAATCCACTCTCGGCGAGCATCAACAACCAGTTCTTTTACAAAATCTTCCCAAGTATTAAAAGAAACATCATCCCAACATCCTCTTGCATGACGAATCTCATTCAATATTTTTGCGGCTTCCGTCCAAATTCCTTTACGAGCATAACACTCTGCCATAATATATTGCATTTCCGTACCCCGGATAACAGGAAGTATGGTCACATTTGCTTTACGTTTTGCCTCATCATCATGACAGAACCATTTACCGGAAAGCGGTTGTTTATCATTAGCCAAAAAAATCATTTTAGTAAAACGAATATCGCTTCCGCTCTCATCAACTCCTGTACTGGACTTAAAAATACTATTTGTTTTTACAACAAAATATTGTCCATGGCTACCTCCGGATTCTTTCATGAAATACGTCCCAAGTCCTAATTCATCGTATGCTTTTTCATTATACACCGCAAAAATTAAATTATCAACCAAACGTAAATTGGATTTACCTTCAAAAGTTGAAAATTTATTATCCATTCCGGTCATAATACCCGTTGTCTTAAACTCGTAGAAAGTAAATTTATCCCATTGACTGGCTTCATATTTAAACTTTAACACATCATCAGCCGCCTCAAAAGCCTCATCATATTTTCCAGCATATTGATAGGCTCTCGCTAATAAAGCCGTCATGGAATAATAATTTAATCGATATCCTCTCCCTTTGAAAAAACTACTCAATGCACTTGGTTTACTAGCCAATTCTGTAAAAGTAGGAAATTTGTTATAAAACCGAGCATCTCCCGTACACACGGCATTCATTGCCAGTGCTGATGTGTCAAAATCATACACAAGCTCTCTGGCCCGTTCCAAATCGGTAATGACTTTATTAATACACTCGTTCACGGATATACCAGCCGGTTGAATGTTCGGATATTGCTCTACATAAGGGACATAATTTGCTCCATCATCGCTTATCGGAGCCGGGGCAAACAATCGTAACATATCAAATTGCATCAATGCCCGACAAGCATAAGCTTCTCCCAAAATCATATTTCGTTCCACTTCACCAAATTCAAATAATTCCGGGGTTGTATTTTCTATAAGATTTTGAATTAAATTATTCGCATTAGCTACAACATTATAAGCAGCCAACCAAGTCGCTTCAATACGTGAAGCAACTCCAGTCTGACTATAATTCATAGCTCCATAGGCTTGAAATTCATCCATTCCGTTATTCTCCGGACTCAAATCATATTGTTGCGAAAAACCATCTAGCATCGCAAAAGACAAATTCATTCCATACAACGATGATTTACCCATGTTTTTATACAAACCATTCAATGTTGAACGATATCCTTCTGCCGTACTAAAAATCTCGTCTTCAGTGGCTTGAGTTACCGGTTTCAGATCCAACCAACTTTCACAAGAAGAAAGAAGGGAAGCAATTCCAAATAATAATAATTTTATATATGTTTTCATCCTTTTTTGTTTTTAGAATCTGACATTCAAGGTTAAACTATAGTTCTTTGCATATGGATAACTAATTCCTCGTTCTTCCTTCACGCTAGACCAACGTCCCAAGTCATTCGCGTTAAAGCGCAGTCCTAAAGAAGCCAAACGCCATTTACTTATTAAATTAACCGGGAAATCATAACCTATAGAAAGACCATTAAACGACAAATAATTATAATCTTGCACGAAACGGGAAGTCGGACGAACATACGGTTTTTCACGAATATCATAATAAGGAACTTTATCTCCCGCTTGTTTCCAACGTTCGGCTAACACTCGTTTATCCACATTCTTATGCGTAATATCAGCATTTTCTACCCGATTGATCAAAGTCTCATTATAAGTTTGTCCCCCCCATTGAAAAAGAAAAGAGGCATTCAAGAAAAACCCTTTATACGAAACATTCAACCCGAAAGCCCCTTGAGCATCAGGAGTCTCATCTCCCACAACAACCTGATCATTTGCATCCCAAGTGTACGTACTGGTTCCATTCTTTTTAATAAACTTCTCTTTACCATTAGCAGGATCAATACCAGCAGAACGAACAGCATAAATAGCTGTCGTCGATGCACCAACAGTATATCGTTTCAAGGGAGCACTACGTAATTCCGCGTAATAACCTCCTTCAAACGTGGTATTATAATTTTCATCCAAAGCTTTATTATAAGCCTCTGCCGCTTTACCCAGTTTCGTTATTTCATTACGATTTGTTGCAACATTACCAATAACCGTCACCATCCAATCTTTATCCCGATACACGGTTGCCCGCAAGTCAAATTCAAAACCTTTATTGACAACTGTTCCCGCATTCGAATAATAAGTAGTAAAACCAGAAGACTGACGAATAGATGTTTCATCAATCATATCCTCTGTCTCTTTATGGTAATAATTTGCCTTCACATCCAATAACCCGTTCCACAAACCGAACTCAATTCCCGCATCCAACGTGTTAGTAGTTTCCCACTTCAACTTCTCGTTTCCTAAATAATAAAGATAAGAAGCCGATCCCGTGTAATACCACGCATCACTATCTACAGAATAAGTCGTTACTGCCGTATAAGAAGGGAAATTTACTTTACCGGTACTTCCATACGAACCACGAACCCTCAACAGGGTTATCATCCCATTATCTTTTAAAAAATCATAATTATGAATATTTATACCGGCACCTACCGACCAGAAAGGAGCGAAACGCTTGTCTGCCCCAAATTGAGAAGAACCATCCAGACGCCAAGAACCATCGAAAAGATAGATATCATTATACGAATAATTCACACTCGCCAATAACCCGAATAAACGGGAATTTGTCTCGCTATGTTTTGTTTTATCTTTTTGCTTGGCAGCAAATTCAGAAGAATGTACGGATCCCATTGGGAAACCCTGATATCTCATACTATTAGAAGAAGAATGAGATTCTACCGCTTCAACTCCAGCTGTAGCATTAATAAAATGTTTCTTAAATTGACGATTATATAAAAAAAGACCTTTTGCAGTCCAATTATATCCTTCAGACAAATCCCGATCCAATTGTCCGATTTCATCAATTTTATCAAATATCCTATCAGTATCAAAATAGGGATCACGGGGATCTTTAAATGTTTCCGTCTTCTGATCTGTTTTCGTAATACTAAATTGACCTTTAAATTGCAGGCCTTCTGCTAAATACCAATTAATATTTAAATTATCTATCAACTCGTTATATTTACTTTTACCACTATAGCTATCTAACGTTGCACTATATAACGGATTGGCAATATCACCTCCCGACATCGGCCGAAAAGATTGTATCAATTTACCTTCATCGTCATAAATTCTCCAGTAAGGCATCATATCAACATATTCACTAAAATTCCCATAGGGAGAATTCTCTGAACGTGTTGAATTATAAGAAACATAATTACGAATCTGCAATTTCTTATAACGATAATCCAAAGTTAATCCGGCACCCATTCTATCCCGATATGAGCCTTTCATAACTCCCCCGTTTGTCTCATACTTCAAATCAACCCCATAGCGAATACTCTCAACCCCTCCTTCCACGTAAATACTATGCTTATGATTAAATGCGTTACGCAAAGGCTGAGCCATCCAATCCGTATCATATCCTCTTAAAACTTGTTGTAACAAAGCGTTATATGCCAATTCATTTTCCACTGCAAGGGCTTCATTAGAGTCATAAACTCCACACAAACGCTCCAGTTCAAGTTTCTCCGCAGCATTACATACATTATAGTCGGATAAATCTGGTAATTCCAATGAAAAAGTACCATTATAACTCACCATCAATTGTCCCGGTTTCGGGGCTATCGTCGTGATAACCACAACCCCATTCGCTGCACGAGATCCGTACATGGCTGTGGCGGCAGCATCCTTCAATATAGTAAGACTCTCCACCCGATTCATATCCATATCGTAAACCTTCTGCACGTCAACTTCAAAACCATCCATGATAAATATCGGGAGATTGGGGTTATCTTTCAAGTCTGTATGTTGCTCTTGCTTCATCTGTTCAATATCCAATCCTTTCTTCATCCCGATACTTGATTCTCCACGAATATTAAACTCGGGCAATGCGTTAGGATCCGATCCCCATAATGAATTCTCACGAATCCGGAAAGACGGATCAAAAGCCTGAATCGCACTAATAATATTTTTATTATTAGTTTTCATCAACTCGTCTCTCGTCACGGCCGTAGCGTTCCCTGTAAAACTGGACTTCTTAATATTCGAATAACCAGTAACAACCACCTCATCCAATTTTTCAACATCCTCTTCCAGAACCACGTTAATCTCTTTCTGGTTCACCACGTTCACCTCTTTCGAAACCATACCGATAAACGAAAATAACAACGTGATATCTTTCTGATCCGGTAACGTAATCTTGTACATCCCGACCGTATCAGTCACCACCCCGATCGAAGTTCCTTTTATCAACACGGTTACTCCCAGCAAGGGGGTCTTTTTATTATCCGTTACCCTTCCCTTAATCGTACGGGCCTCTTTCTGCTGATTTAATGGAGCCTCCTTGATAATAATCATATTATTCTCGATATCCGCAATGAAACCGGTCCCCTTCAACGCCTGTGTCAACACTTCCGATAACAACGCATTTTGCATACTCACCGTGATATTCTTCACGACTTTTGTCTTGTTGTAATCATACAAGAATCCCATATCACACTGACTCTTGATCGCTACAATCAACTCCTCGATGCCCGCATTTTTCAAATCAATGCTGACTCGCTGATTTTGAGAATGAACTGCTGCATTCAACCCGAAATTGAATACCAGCAAAAAGATACAAAGATTTTTCATCAACAAAAGAATTTTTTGATACCACCTTTTTTGAAAAGGCGTGTACAGTTTACCTCTTTTTTTCATAAATTTGTGTTGTAAAATTAAACAATCAAATAAGCTTGCCGGCTTATTTATGCGACAGGGGAATATTGCCGTATTCTCCTGTTTCATTCTATCTCATCACTCGCACTACTTTTTTATCTATAATAAATTTAACATCACTTGTTCTTTCAATCAGTCGTAACAAATAACCAAAATCTTCGAACCGCCTCAATTCTCCGGAAAATAAAACATCTTTCACATCTGTATTCTGATAGAAAACGTCAAAATCATACCATCTTGACAACGTAGAAAGAATATCCTCTAAACGCTTCTGTTTAAAAACATACTTACCTTCTTTCCAGGCCACAAATTCGGCAACATCCACCTTCCTTTCCGTCACCGCCCCACTCGCCTTGTTGTACGCCACCTGCATTCCCGGTTCCAACACGAAACTCTGATTTCCCTGCCCAAACTCGACGTTCACCTTTCCCGATACCAAAGTCGTATAATCATTTACCTCGCTAGCATAACAAGTAATCCCGAAACTCGTCCCCAACACGGTTACTTTCTGTCCCCCGGAATGAACAATAAAAGGTCTCCCCACATCCTTTCGTACTTCAAAATACGCCTCTCCTTCCAAATATACCTCCCGGGTATCTCCCGAAAATATCACGGGATATCGTAAACGAGATGCCGAGTTAATCCACACTTTCGTACCATCTTCTAATTCAACCCGGTATTCCCCTCCTTTAGGGACGCTTAACTTGTTGTAAACAATCTCTTTTAAAGAATCCCGTCCCACATGTCCCGGCAAATAACTCAATATAGAACTATCCACATTTATCTGGTTACCAGTCTTCTCCAGAAGCGAACATTGTCGCTCTCCCAAACGGTAAGTAGACCCATCCGCCATTTCCAACACGGCACTGTACTGTCCCGGAACAATTTTCTGCATGGTTGCCACTCGTTCCTGCTTTTCCATCCCTGAACGATAATACACGAACAAACAACAACTGAACACAACAATAACTGAAGCTGCTGCACTCATACCCCACATCCAACGCCGTTTCCTCTCTACACGCCACCGTCCTTGTACACGCTTTTCAAACATCTCCCATGCATCCTGAATTTTTCCTACCGCAACTTCCTGCATATTCTCTTCCTGATATATTCTCTGCATCCGCTCGTAGTATTCCCGATGTTCCCATCCCTCTTTTAGCCATGCATCAAAACGTTCCTCCTCCACCGCAGAAAGCTTTCCTTTAATCTTTCGGTAAATTAATTTAGCCGGTATAGTTTTATCTTCCATAATTCCAGTCTTAAAAACATACCTATAACGGACAGCCATTTATTTTGTGTGACAAGAATTTC
>OGIE01000667.1_pt1 | contig 50939 bp, 36 predicted proteins | sample 1571581 | NCBI WGS metagenome assembly OGIE01 (sample SAMEA2582021, study PRJEB24529) | metagenome | biome: Human gut stool | place: China | collected 2011 | reverse complement strand
AAGTATGGATGTTCTGTTGTTTTTGCGTATTTATTTTGGTTTATACAAAAGCAATCCAATTCCACAACATACTGATTTTGCCATTTATTTTTCTTTTGTTGCTACTGTCTTCCACAATCTGGGGTGGAATGTTGAATTCCATTTTTATGTTTTCCAGAGATGCTTCGATCATTATGGATATTTTTGATACACCGATGACATTGTTTTCCGGTTCAAGAATTCCACGGAACTGTTTTCCTTTCTGGGCAAAAATGATTTCACTTGTATTTCCGCTCACATATTGTATTAATATTATTCGATTTGTATTGAATATTGGTGGGAAAGGAAAACAATGGATCTTGAATATCGCCGGACTGCTGGTTTGTATGTGCATTATGGTAGCTGTTACAGTAGTTTTGACATATCAGGTTGAAAGACATAACAGAGAAACAGGGGAGTTACAGCTTTATTAAAAATCCTCTATTGAGTCGTCAATTAATGTATATTATAATAAGAAACATACACATGCTGATTTCAAACTGATCAGTTTTTATGATAATGAATGGGGATATACCAGTCAGATCTTCCGCCTGATTTCGCATATGTACCAGGTGGACCATGGTGTAAAATAAAACAGATTGTAAATGAAAAAGTAAAACGTATATCAGCAGTAACAGTCAGAAGCCATAAAAGAAAAGCAAGAATAATTTATTATATCGAGAGATTTATAAACATTTTAGTATCATTCTAGATATCCGTTCTCCGACCTCGAACAAAATCCCTATTTACAGGGCTTAGAGGAATCCCTCTCTTAGCGTTTAACCCATTTTATGGCATCAGCAACAATTTCTTGTGGCAAACAACCGTACTTTGTTTCAAATTTATCTTTTCTATCCTTATCGCACAATGTAACCTTCGCATCCCCTGAAAAACGATATATCCCAAGAGAAATCCACCCGACCTCATTCCCGCCCACGGAAGCGACAACTTCATGTTCCGCCCTTCCGTCATAAACCGTGTAATGAAATTCTTGTTTAGGGTCCACTATCACATTGCGAGGTTGCGAGTGATAAAAAAACACCTCATACTCTCCCGCTTGAGGCAGTACTACATTCCATTCCACTTTCTGCCTACCAGAACCAGCCCTTTTATAAAACGCACTTTGTACGGGAGTACCGTAAAAATCCTTATCAATAACAGGTACCCAAGTCTCCGGTTCACTGGATCTGGTTTGATATTTTTTATCATTTTTTTCATCCCGAAATAAAGCCACAAGATTAAAACCTTTCGCTTTTACTACTCTAAAACCGGAATCCTCATTATCAACAACAATCTCATTATTATTCTGAAAGAATATAACCGAATCTAACTCAAAAAAACCGGTTGTCGTATCAACAGGCATTCCACCCGGATTCTCCAATCTCATGATAACCTCAGCCGGAAGATTCCGGGCTAAAGGCATTTCCAAAGAGTATATATTCGTCATACACAATACATCTTTTCGATTACGCACCTTGATCTCCCTTCCCTCGCGAGGGGGGATCACCCATCCCTGCATATCACTCGTCATGATAAGCCCCGGTATATCACTCCGGTTAAATACTTTAAAACGACAGAATATATCGGTAGCAGCAAATCGATCCGCTTGTTCCAATTGGAACGCATGGGCATCACGTATATCAAATTGCGGTACCCCCTTGGTGTAGTACCAATCCGCCACAAGCGTATCAAGGCTGAAACCAAATGATTGCCTAAATTTCCGATAGTATTCTTCCAAAGGTATCTCCGTAAAATAATCCTTCGCGATGGAATCCATATAAAATTTATGGAATACTTCCCTTTTCATATTCAACATCATATACATATATAACTCCACACTTTTCTTGCGAACAATATTACGCACTTCTTCCTGAGACAAAGAATTATCATACAAAGCATCCTTCAAACTATGATTCTTTAAATACAGCACGGCTTGTAAATCATCCGTTTTCACCCCGGAATAATGATCTCTATGTACCATATCGAGCAATACGTCATGCATAATAGGATACTCCTCGGAATGAATAAACAACGTCTTACCGAGAAACGTTGGTCTTATGCTGCAACTCCCCTGTCCCAGTATTAAATTAATATCAATTTCCAATTTAGATTGCAGTTTTTTGTTTTCTTCACTCCGGGAATCCTTGTAATGATATTTCTCGATCGAATGCAACTTTTCCGGAATAAACACGATCCCCGCTTGCTCCCTTTCCCCCGTTAACTGTGACAAATTGGGAAAACAATGAAAATCACAAGGTGTCTCCAAAAGCGTTAGCCGCCGATACGGGTAATGTCGAGTCGGATCAAAACCTCTTTTTGCCAGTACCTCTCTCATTAATGCCGCAACATCCAGTGTTCCGTCATTCATGGCATAGACGACATCCTTCTCTTCTTCTGTCAAGCTTTGAGGCAAAACAACACACTCGTGCATCTCGAAGGTACTTTTGGCCTCTACCAATCTTTTGATTAATAGGGTCTCAAGCATATCATACGGTTTCAGAAGGTACTCATGACAAGGCAAATAATATAACTCCAAATGAGTGGTATCATCCGGGATCTTCGAAAATACGGTAATTTCCCGTTTTTTATATTCACCAACACATAAACTTATCCCTGGCATATCATGCGTGAAAGTAAACAACGTTTTTCCTTCCTTCTTATACTCTACATTTCCCTGAGAAATAGCCGTCAAATTAGATGCATGTTCAACAGTCAACGCATATCGAGTGAAATTCACACCCCGATACCTGAACGGACTATATGGTGGTACACACACCGGATACCATATACATTCGGGTGTAAGTAACGTATATTTCTTCCCACAATAAGCAGGCGTGTACCCGAAATGATATATTCCGACACGATTTACATCGGGAGAATCATATTTTCCATTCTCTTGTTCTAAAAAACATATATCTGTTTCAACTGTACCCGCATAACCAATAGAGACATGACACCTCTCCCCCGGTATCAATTCCTTGTTCGGGATAACCGCCTGTCTCTCTCTCTGGAATGAAACCGCTTTCCCATTTATCTCAATGGTACTTATCTTCAATCCCGGATTCAGATACACGATGAGTGGAATCACTTCGGAATTTTTATTCTCAATTTCCATAAGGCTCTCCATCGCTAGTTTCCCATCCTCCAATATCTTCACCTGCAACTCGTTCCGGACAACTCTTGCCGTAGGACGTTTACTATTTTCACGATATACTTGCCGATACAGTTCCCTGTTATGATCAATTGCCACATAATGATTTAAGTACGTAAACGCCAACAAACCCGCAAGAACAAAAAATAAACAAGCAATCCCCAACCACTTTTTCCCCACGAAAGTATGATTCGGAATTCTAGGGTAAGAAATCACAGACAGCAGAAGGCATCCCGTTCCGAACAACAACACGTACCCTCTTTGCAATAAATAATTCTCCAGATTCACGTGCCCCATGAAATCCGAGAACATATTAGGTATATAGCGGGCACAAGGATCCAACAAACCGTGTGCAAAACAAGCTCCTCCAAAAGTCAATCCTCCTAAAAACAGCAATAATAGAATCATACAGATTCCTTGATTACGCACGTAACGAATCACGAATCCGGAAAATCCAAGGAAACAGACTAATGCGGGAAACGTGAGAGTAATCCAATAAAAAAAATAGTACGACAGTTCGAAAGAATTAAAATACAATACCAGATTGAAAAAAATTGAGATCGCAAATGTAATCCAGTTCAATAAAGTCAGGGTTAAAAATTTACCCAGAAAATTCCCGATCACGATATCCTCGTTACATTGCGAATGAGCATACAAAGCCTCTTTCGTACTTACCTTATAGCTTCTCAAATCGTTTACAATCAAGCATACTACAAGTAATAATTGGATAAAATTGAAATAATAAGCACTCTTGAACGGAATGGACGAAGCCAATGCCTGTGATGGCCAATCCATGTAAAATTGTAACAAATTATTTATCGAAACACTTCCCTCCCCCTTCGACAAAAAAGAATACTGGTATACGACAAGCCCAAAAATCGCCAGAATAGCAAATATGCGGAACAACACACTCCTACGCACTCGCTTGAACTCATACCTAGATTCGATAAAAATATTGTCCTTATCCATAACACAATACTTTGATTTTTTATTAATACAATTAGACTCGTGTATCCAAATTCTTTACTATTTCCATTGAAAAATAAAACTAAAAGTATCGTTTATAGACCACTTCACGATCTAAATACTTTCGTTGATTAATTCACTGTCTACTATAAAAAAGTAGACAGTGTAATTACTCTATTTTATAATATTCGTTAGTTTACATGTCATTTACCCTTCGGAATTACGACTAAAGTAAAAGCGGCAAAAACATTACCACGATTATTAAATATTTCTACAAGATAATCTCCCTCATCTGACACTTTTATATCAGACATCGTAATTATTACTTTGCTTTCTCTTACCCAAAGAGAATAATCTCTTTCGACACGTCTTATTCCCTCATCCGTATCCCTTACCAATACAGCATTAGCTTGTGATTCTGAAGCAAAAGTTACCCACACTTCTAAGGTATTTCCCTCATGAATTATAATCTCAGCAGGTGGTTGTGTCAAAATTACGGGCGGAGTATTAACAGAACCTGCCAGTTCTACTAATTTTTCTGTATTTTCTCTAATCTTTTGATCATAATCTACAGTAAAAGACATCAATCCGATCAAAGAGATTAATGCAAAAACTAATAAAAATGTTTTTTTCACAATTCATTTTTTGTAAGTTAATAATATGATTATAACAAATATGAGCTGTTACATTTTTTGTTTATTCTAATGAGCTCTCATATACAAGTCACATCAACTCAAAAAAAGTATTATTCGAATCCCCAAAAAATCCGATATTATTCCCAGTGCACAGAAGTTTCTCCAAGTAGTCACCCATAAAATCCCAAAAGCGATTCCAAAGATTTGACAAAATCGGAGATATTCCTGCAATTATTATGCTCAACCATCATAATGTTCTTTGCGCATACTCTCTCTCCCCATCTCGTACATTTACCCGATTTAATAGGATTATCCCATCGTTTTCCCAAGATTTAACTACTTCATCCCTGCTACCCCTCGCTTACAATTCCGTTTTCACATCGCAATGCCGCATCGGGATAAGGAAAGTGCTAGCGACCCGTGGCAAATACGAAGTAATTAAACTCCAGTATAACCCTTAGTGTAGTTTTAGCTATGACTTCCCCGCCCCTGCCCTATATTCCATATATATCCCACAATGATCCTACTGGGAGTTCATTATCACCATAAAGCATTCATCCTGCATTCATAGAGCATTCAACAACCATTAGAATGCATCAGCAATCATCTTCATATCACGCATACCCTATTCATCGTGATACTAGACAGATTGCAGGATAAATATTAGCTAATAGCACATTATAGCTCATCCCCAGTGATATACCGGAGATACCCCGGACTTACTTCTTCAATGAATCAAACGAAAAAGGCAATAATTGACTGGCTTTTATTACCACGGTTTGCTTTTTTCCCATCATGATCACGTCGAAATCAGCCCCGTACCGACGAATGACTTCGGCCATAACCTGCCGACACGCCCCGCAAGGAGTGACATATTCATCTACCTCCACCCCATGATCACGAGCCGCAATGGCGAGCGCCTTAATCCCGGTCCCCGGGTAAGTCGAGGTGGCATAAAATAAAGCCGTACGCTCGGCACATAAACCGGAAGGATAAGCGATATTCTCCTGATTTGAACCGCAAACAATTTCTCCGGTATCCATCAACACGGCTGCACCCACGGCAAAACCGGAATACGCGCAATAGGCATTTTCCGTGATTTTCAGTGCTGCACGACACAAATCCTCGTACCCCTCCGGGTAAGATTCCTCGTAAACCATGTAATCTATCTTCAATTCCGCTTTTTCCATTCTAATTTTTTTCGTAATTTTACCGCCAATATAAAACATTATCCGAAACTATGAACAAGATTTACGTTATTTTATTTTTGAGTTTTATATGTATCAACATATGTGGTGCCTCGAATGACAGTCGCAAAGCGTTCATCAAAAAATATAAAAGTATCGCCATAGAAGAAATGGATCGCACAGGTATCCCCGCCAGTATCAAACTGGCTCAAGGGATGTTGGAATCCGGATGCGGGACCTCAAAACTGGCTATAAACGCGAATAATCACTTCGGGATCAAATGCCACAACTGGAACGGGGCCAGTTTCACCATGGATGACGATCGACGGAACGAATGCTTCCGGAAATACCGGAACCCGGAAGAATCGTGGGTAGACCATAGCGAATTCCTATGCTCTCGTCCCCGCTACGCTTTCTTGTTCGACTTACCCAAAACAGACTACAAGGGGTGGGCCAAGGGATTAAAGAAAGCGGGGTACGCGACAGCTCCCGACTATGCCCAGAAATTAATTAAAATCATCGAGGAAGAAGAACTGTATCAATTCGACCGGCCGGGTAAAAAACTTCGTCCCATCCCCAACGAATTGAATTATAAACTCAGCGAGAGCAAAAACTACCAAAATCAAGTGGTATACATCAATAACGTCCCCTGCATCAAAGCCAAGGATGGCGACACGTTCGAAAGCATCGCCGCGTATTTCAATATCCCGTTGAATAAATTATTGAAATACAACGATAAAAACGAACTCTCTATTCGCACGGGGATGCACATCTTCTTGAAGAAGAAAAAGAATAAAGCCCCCAAAGGCTACACGTTCCACAAGACGAAAGCGGGCGACACGATGTACATGATATCCCAGATTTACGGGATCAAGTACGCCAAATTATTACAATACAATTACATGGACAACGGCGAGCAACCGCAAGTCGGCGAAATGATCTCCTTAAGGGGACCTGCCCAACTATATTAAAGGAGAAAAATAAATGGAAAAAACAAACGAGTCATTTTTTAAGCAAAATTCCCTATTCGGTTGCCTGATCGGGGCCGCATTCATCTTTGCTTCCCTTATTTTCATTTCGGCAGGTAAAGGCGTTGTCGTGAACCCGCAATTCCACAATATCATCATGATGCTAACCATCTTCGGGGTATTCATCGGGATACGTAAATACAGGGACGAACAACTGGAGGGAATCATCACTTACGGGAAAGCCCTGAAAACGGGGATATACATCCTTAGTATCGCCTCTCTGTGTTACGCGATATACACGTTCTTCCTCTACACGTTTAGTGCTGACCTGTTGGAAGAATTCAAAAAAATGACTCTCACCACGATAAAAGTGGCAGGCCAGAACTCCCCGCTCTTCAAAATGATCGAGGAGAATGCCGATCTATATTTCTTCCCCATCAGCATCGCTTTCGGGGAACTATTCAACCGGATTCTGATCGGTGCGGCATTCACGCTATTTATTGCTGGATTAGTGAAGAGAAGCAAGTTACCGTTTAACCCCCAACAGTTTTAATCATGGATATTTCAGTAGTCGTTCCGTTATACAATGAAGAAGAATCGTTACCCGAACTCACGGCGTGGATTGAACGGGTGATGACAACGAACAACTTTACCTACGAAATAATCTTGGTGGACGATGGCAGTAACGATTCCTCGTGGAAAGTCATCGAGCAGTTGTCGGAGAAAAATAACAACATCCGGGGAATTAAATTCAGAAGAAACTACGGGAAATCCGCCGCCCTGCATTGCGGGTTCGAGGATGCGGAAGGTGACGTGGTGATCACCATGGACGCGGATTTGCAGGACAGCCCGGATGAAATTCCCGAACTCTACCGGATGATAACGGCTGAAGATTACGATCTTGTATCCGGTTGGAAAAAGAAAAGATACGACCCGATTTCCAAAACGATCCCCACGAAACTCTTTAATGCCACGGCCCGGAAGTTCTCCGGGATAGAACTGCACGATTTTAATTGCGGGCTGAAAGCATACCGGGGTACCGTGGTTAAAAACATCGAAGTCTACGGTGAAATGCACCGTTATATACCAATTTTGGCCAAACAGGCCGGCTTTACCCGCATCGGGGAAAAGGTGGTACATCACCAGGCCCGGAAATACGGGGTCACGAAATTCGGTATCAGTCGCTTTATCAACGGCTTCCTCGACCTACTTTCCGTGACTTTTATCACCCGGTTTGCCAAAAAACCCATGCACTTGTTCGGGGCTTTGGGGACCTTATTATTCGTCATCGGTTTCTGCTCGGCGGCATGGATCGGGATCGAGAAATTAATCGCCCTCGCCCACGAAATGCGAGCCCCGCTCGTGACGAATAACCCTTATTTTTACATCGCGTTGGCCTGTATGATTATCGGCACACAACTCTTTCTAGCGGGCTTTCTCGCAGAATTGGTGTCCAGAAGCGCCAGCGACAGGAATGTGTATAGAATTGAGAAAAAAATCTAAAGATTTTCCATATTTTATTTTACCTTTGAGCGTTTGTGTGCAAATTCAAATTTTTTAAATAAATCATTATGGTCGAAAAAATTCAACAAACCCTTCGAGACTCGGCAGCCATGCGCTGGATGGTTCTCTTACTTCTAGCTTTTGCCATGTTCTGTTCTTATATCTTTATGGACATACTCTCGCCCATTAAAGATTTAATGCAGTCCACCCGGGGTTGGGACTCCACAGCATTTGGAACAATGCAAGGATCAGAAACATTTCTCAATGTCTTTATCTTTTTCCTCATTTTCGCGGGAATTATCCTTGACAAAATGGGGGTTCGCTTCACGGCAATCCTTTCCGGAGTCGTGATGTTAGTCGGCGCAACCATCAACTGGTACGCGGTGACCGACAGCTTCCAAGGTAGCGGGTTAGAGGCTTGGTTTAACAACAACTTGAACTACATCCCCGGTTTTGATGAATTGGGTATTTCTCCTTTCTATAAAGGCATGCCTGCATCAGCCAAATTCGCGGCGGTAGGCTTCATGATTTTCGGATGCGGTGTTGAAATGGCAGGTATCACGGTTTCCCGTGGAATCGTGAAATGGTTTAAAGGCCGTGAAATGGCTTTAGCCATGGGATCGGAAATGGCACTAGCTCGTTTGGGCGTTGCCTCTTGCATGATCTTTTCGCCGGTATTCGCCAAACTGGGTGGCAATATAGATGTTTCCCGTTCAGTAGCTTTCGGTGTTATCTTGCTACTCGTGGCTCTTATCATGTTCATCGTCTATTTCTTCATGGACAAGAGACTCGATGCACAAACCGGAGAAGCGGAAGAAAAAGATGATCCGTTCAAGATCAGCGATTTGGGTAAAATTTTATCCAGTATGGGATTCTGGTTAGTAGCTTTACTTTGCGTACTCTACTACTCTGCCATCTTCCCCTTCCAGAAATATGCCGTAAACATGTTACAATGTAACTTGACTTTCAACCCGGTAGATCCCAATTCATTCTGGGCAACCAACACGGTAACTGTCATCCAGTATTGTATCATGCTTGTCGTTGCTGCAGCCGCTTTTGCCAGCAACTTCTCAAAAACCAAAGGCATGAGATACGGGTTACTGGCGTTAGCTGTCGTGTCACTGATCGTATTCTGCTACATGGGTTACATGCGTCAAAGTGCAGAAACCATATTTGCCGTATTCCCGTTGTTGGCCGTGGGCATCACGCCTATCTTGGGTAATTACGTGGATCACAAAGGGAAAGCCGCTTCCATGCTTGTCATCGGCTCCATATTGCTTATCCTTTGTCACCTCACTTTTGCTTTCGTTTTGCCCGTGTTCAAAGGAGATGCCATCGGAGGTGTCATCGTTGCCTATGTCACGATTCTCGTCCTCGGTGCTAGTTTCTCGTTGGTACCTGCCTCGTTGTGGCCTAGTGTACCGAAATTAGTGGATGCCAAAATTATCGGTAGTGCCTACGCATTGATCTTCTGGGTACAAAATATCGGACTGTGGTTATTCCCTCTACTTATCGGTAAGGTATTGGATAAAACTAATCCTCAACTGGTAGCCGATTTGAAAAGCGGAATCATTACCCCCGAAGAAGCCGCCATTTCTTACGACTACACCGCTCCCCTCGTGATGCTTGCTTGTCTTGGTGGAGCCGCTCTTATCCTCGGTTTCGTGCTGAAAGCCGTAGACAAGAAAAAAGGTCTCGGACTGGAGTTGCCGAATATCCAGAAATAAACGAATTATTTCAGAACATACAGAGAGCCTTCGTTGTATCGCGAAGGCTCTTCTTATCTAATATTCAAACACAAGATACGCTATACCATAGTAAAAGTGCTTTCCCCGGGAAGCACTTTTTGCACGAAAATGCTTTCCATAGAAAGCATTTTTCGTACATTTGTTGCAAAAGCAAAAGATATGGAAAACAGGATAACAAAACTTTTCAATATAAAATACCCGGTCATTCAAGGGGGTATGGTATGGTGTAGTGGCTGGCGTCTGGCTTCAGCCGTGAGTAACAATGGCGGGTTAGGATTATTGGGGGCCGGATCCATGCACCCGGAAACCCTGGTGGAACACATCCACAAGACGCAACAGGCAACGAATAAACCTTGGGGTATTAACGTTCCCCTACTCTACCCGGAAATTGACCGTCTCATGGATATCATTATTCAAGAAGGGGTGAAAATCGTATTCACCTCTGCCGGGAGTCCCAAGAAATGGACTCCCACGCTCAAAGCCCACGGGATCACAGTCGTACACGTGATCAGCAGCTCGCTGTTCGCCAAGAAATGCGAAGAAGCCGGGGTAGATGCTGTCGTGGCGGAAGGTTTCGAGGCAGGGGGACACAACGGACGGGAGGAGACAACCACGTTGACCCTGATCCCGAACGTCGTTGAAAGCTGTTCCCTTCCCGTAATAGCGGCAGGGGGCATCTCGTCGGGTAAATCCATGTTCGCCGTGATGGCTTTAGGCGCAGAAGGCGTGCAGATCGGAACCCGTTTTGCAGTAGCCACGGAATCATCCGCACACCCGGCTTTCAAACAACGCGTGCTTGACACCGAAGAAGGCGGAACCATGCTGGCATTAAAAAAATTGGCTCCTACCCGTTTAATCAAGAACAAGTTTTACGAGCAAGTAAAATCTCTGGAAGATACCGGGGCCGACGCCGCAAAACTGACCGAACTTCTAGGTAAAGGAAGAGCCAAAAAAGGCATATTCGAAGGAAACATGGAAGAAGGAGAACTAGAGATCGGGCAAATCGCCTCCATGCTTCACCGGGAAGAAACGGTGGCCGAAATCTTCGAAGATATTATTACCGACTTCAACAAAGCCGCTAAAAAAAGCATTGGTTGGGAAATGTAAACATCCATACACATGATAAAATATACTCGACATATACTAGATAATGGCCTAACCGTCATTTGCAACACAGATACCAGTACCCCATTCGTGTCCGTGAACATCCTTTACAAAGTCGGGGCTCGGGATGAAGATCCCAACCGCACGGGATTCGCCCATTTATTCGAACACCTCATGTTCGGGGGCTCCCGTCATATTGCCGACTACGATTACCACGTGCAGAAAGCAGGCGGGGATAGCAACGCTTTCACGAATAACGACTACACAAACTATTACATCACGATCCCGGCACCCAATATCGAAACCGCCTTATGGCTTGAATCGGACCGGATGTTAGCCCTTGATTTCTCCCAGAAATCACTCGACGTGCAACGCAATGTCGTGATCGAAGAGTTCAAGCAACGCTATTTCAACAATCCTTACGGGGATATCTGGTTAAAACTACGTCCCCTGGCCTACAAGGTACATCCCTACCAGTGGCCGACGATCGGGAAGAATATAGATCACATCGCCGGAGCCTCGCTTGAAGAAGTGGAAGACTTCTTCCATCGTTTCTATGCCCCGGATAATGCCATACTCAGTATCAGCGGGAATATCACGGACGAAAAAGCGTTGGAACTCGTGAAGAAATGGTTCGGGGATATACCGCCCGCCAACTATCAACGAAAAGCGATTCCCGCGGAACCGAAACAAACAGAAGAACGCCGACTGGTATGCGAACACAACAAGGTCCCGGCTGATGCCATATACAAGGTGTATCACATGGGAGACCGCGCCTCGGACGAGTTCTACACGTGCGACACGATATCGGACATTCTCTCTAACGGTCAATCCTCCCGCCTGTACATCAACCTCATCAAGAACGGGAAACTATTCTCGGAAGTGGATGCATATATCACGGGAGACATGGACCCGGGACTTTTCATCTTCTCCGGGAAACTATCCGAAGGCGTGGCAATCGAAGAGGCCGAAGCCGCTATCCAAAACGAGATCAACCATTTTATCGAGGACCCGATTTCCGAACGGGAACTTCAAAAAGTCATCAACAAAACAGATGCCCGAATCTCGTACAGCGAGATCAATTATCAAGGGAAATCGGCCAACCTGGCCTTCTTCGAATACTTGGGTAACATCGACCTAATTAATTCCGAAAGTGCCCGGTACGCGCAAGTATCCCTCGATTCGATAAAACGAACCGCACGAGAACTGTTTGCTCCCGAGAATTGCAGCACGTTATGGTATCTTAAAGACAAATAATTGACCACAAGTTATGAATAGAAATATAGAACCACCTATTACCGAAATATCACGTCCCTCGCTGTGGGAACACCAACGCATCACGCTCCCGAACGGGATAGAGGTCGTGTACCTGCACGACCCCAACCAGGAAGTCTTCAAAATGGACGTGGTACTTCCCGCCGGGGCTTACGACCAACCCCGACCGGTGATTGCCTCAAGCATGCTTAACATGCTTAACGAGGGAACCCGCCAACACACTTCCACCGAAATTGCCGAGTTATTCGACTATCACGGGGCATACGTGGATTTCAACTGCGGAATGCATAAATCGGAATTAAACCTGATCTCGCTGAACAAATACGCATCGCAAACCATCCGGATGCTGGCCGAAATGACGCTCGAAAGCACCTTCCCGCACAAGGAGCTGGAAACCTACATCCGCAACCGGAAACAACAACATCTGGTCAATATCGAAAAGACTTCTTACCTGGCCCGCATGGAATTCATCTACCGCATGTATGGAGAAGAACATCCTTACGCCAACCGCTTCACCCCGGAGGATTTTGATCAGGTCACGCCGGAACTATTAATTGATTTTTACCGGGAAAGGATACAGTCCTCACAATGCCGCATCATGATTTGCGGCAACGTCAGCGATTCCGTCCTAGAGGAAGTCAGCCAGGCCTTCGCTCCCATGAGCAACGCACCACTCCCACCGGAAAAGAGGTTCACGATACACCCCTCGACTCCCGGCAGGTACAACGTGCCCAAACCGGATGCCGTGCAAACCAGTATCCGCATCGGAAAAACCGGTGTGCCATTGCTGCATGAAGATTACACGTATTTCCAACTCCTGAACACGATTCTCGGCGGTTATTTCGGTTCCCGCCTCATGTCGAACATCCGGGAAGAAAAGGGATACACGTACGGGATCGGTTCATACAACGTGACCATGCCGCTGGCCTCCCACTGGATGATCGCCACGGATGTCAACGCGGATAAGGCCGAAGCCACCATCGAGGAGTGCATGAAAGAGATTCGTCGCATGCAGGAAGAACCGGTAGCCGAGGAAGAACTGGGACTCGTGAAAAGCTATTTCAACGGGGAACTGTTACGGGAACTGGACGGTGTTTTCGCTCAATCGGATGCCTTGAAACACAAACTCAACTACGGGCAGGACAATACGTTCTATTTACGTGCCATTGACCGAATCCGTAGTTGTACACCCGATGATATCATGCGTTTAGCCCGGAAGTATTTAAAACCGGAAGAAATGTACGTTATTACAGCCGGGAAATAAGGGGAGGATATGGATGTGTCTAACAAGTCCTTTTTCTAAAAATAACTACCCCCTCCAACTCCCCCTTACACAGGGGGAGTGTTGATTACCAAGCGGTTTCCCCTCCTGTGTAAGGAGGAGAGATTAATGGCAGTGTACAACACTAGTCTCTCACCCGTGTTCCAAGTGACTTTCTCTAGTGCCTCGCTAGTAAGTTAATTGAAAGTTAACTGAAAGTTGATTGAAAGTTAATTGGCTCGAGCGGGAACTTCTGCCTAATTTTGTCCCAACATCTGATCCAGAAACTAACGAGACCGTAGTGAGACACGCTAACGATATACCCGAGTCTCACCTGTAACACGGTTCATGCCACTCCCTTTCTGTTCCGCATGAAACAGACGTATGTATTAAATTTCAAGCTATTATTGTAACTGGAAATTAATCGGCACCGTGTATGAAACGCTCACGGGTTTTCCCCTCTGCGTCCCCGGTTTCCAGTTCGGCATCAATTGCAGGACACGTATAGCTTCCCGATCCAACAAAGGATGCACGCTTTTAATTACTTTAAAATCTTTCGCTTCCCCGGTTTTAGAGATTATAAACTGAACAAACACTTTCCCTTGTATTTTGCTCTTTTGAGCTTCTTGGGGATAACGAATTCTCTTGGCTAGAAATTTCATCACATTTCCATCCTCTCCCATGAACTGGGGCATATCCTCAACCACCATGAAAACATCTGCCTCTTCTGCATCACCACTATACCCGACAACAACTAACTCGTCTAAAACAACATTTTCAGTTAACATTTTCACGTGTAACTTTTTAGCATCCTTCACGGGAATAAACTGGTTGGCTTTCCCCACGTAGGAGAAGATCAACGTTTCCCCCGTTTTCACCTTGATAGCAAATTCCCCTTTCCCGTCTGTAGAAACCCCGACGTTCGTGCCTTTCACGATAACGGTTGCCCCATCCAAAGGTACATCGTTCGAGTCCACAACAACGCCTTTAACTAAAACAGAATCCTGCCCCGCAAGCAACATCGTGCCATTATCCTGATGCACGATTGCCTGAACGTTACTGGACAAGACCAACAATCCCAGTACCGGGACAAGTAGCGCGTACTTGATCAATCCCATCCTGGAAGTTCTTTTTTTATTCATCATCATAATACGTTTTTTTAATGGTGTTACATTAAATTTATTCACTATTTGAGCTGCAGCCAAAGGATGAGACAGGCGAAGAAGGTGGTACTGATAGGCTCTCCGGTCAAACCCGGAATGCACCACTCGCTTGTCTGCCAAGAATTCAAGATTACGACGAATCTCCCGTTTCAACAACCACGCGGCGGGATTCATCCAAAAGAAAGAACATAATACCTCGGAAACCATCACATCCAACGAATGGTACTGGTCGGCATGAGTTTTCTCGTGTACCATGATTTCCTGCAAATCACGGGTATCATATCCTGACGGGTTCACGAATATCCATTTAAAGAATGAGAACGGGGTTACCTGACCGGGTAAAACGATCACGGGCACGGAACAACAAAACGCCCGCTCCCCTTTTCGAACTAATCGCACGATAGAATATATTTGAATGACGATTCGAGCAAGCAGCAGGCATACAATCGTGCAATATCCCCACCTGACGATATCCCACCCGGTAATGGCAACGGACTGTCCTTCCGGGGTAACCTTCACCTCCGGTAGCAAATTTACCGCGTACCGGACCACGGTCTGCTGTATCGCCTCCTTTTGTTCTTCCCCGAAAGAAAATAAAATCAAAGGATAAATAAACGACATTCCCAGAATCATCCACAAGCATCCCCGGCGGATCATGAAAAAAGTATCCCGACTGAAAAGTAACCGGTAGAAAAGATAAAACACGACTAGCGCGATATTTACCTTCATCAAATAAATGAACGCCTCCCCCAGAATCATGGCTTCTATTTCTATTGTTTTTCGATCAATTTAATAATCTCTTGCAGCTCTTCGGCTGATATTTTCTGTTCCTTGACAAAGAAGGTCACCATTTCCTTGTAAGAGTTTTCAAAATAATCACGAACCACACCCGACATGAATTTCGCTTTATATTCACTCTCGTCAATGATCGGAATGTACTCGTATATGTTTCCATGCTTTTTGCTGGACAGGAATCCCTTTTTCTCCAGATTCTTCACGATGGAAGCGACTGTCGTGTAAGGAGGCTTGGGTTCTCCCATGCGATTTAAAAAATCTTTAATCACACCACTTTTTACCTGCCAGATGATCAACATTACCTCTTCTTCCTGATGTGTCAATTTCTCCATACCAATAATTATTTACGATTCTTTCGCAAATCTACGAAAATTTCGTAAATATCCAAATTATTTCATGATATATTTATCCGAGAACATTTTCCGTCACGGAAACGTATATCCAATCAAATTTGTACATCATGAAGAAGATTATTTGGATTTGCATGATCGGGGGTTTGTTATCAACAATAGCTTCCCCGGTCAACGCACAGAAGAGAGTAGCCCGTTTCGAGAAAGAATTTCAGAAAACACTGGCATTAGTAAACAGTGATCAATTTACCGTGAAGTTTTACATTGCCACGCCAACCGTACAAACCCTTTTCACCCCTCCCGGAGCGGGAGCCAATATCGACATAAACCCACAAGCCTGTTATCTAAGCATGAACGATTCACTCGTGACAAGCAAGTTACCCTATTTCGGACGAGCCGCGTGGACATCTAAATCCCAGTTGGATTCCATTTCTATCAACAACGTATTATTCAGCCGCACGGTGAAGATTTACCAAGACGGGAAGAAACAAGCAATCGCTTACCAAATAACCGTACGCACGGGTGAAGACATCTACTATCTCAACATGGATATTCAATACGACGGGACCTGCTACTTGTATTTTAGCGATCGCAAACGGGCTCCGATCAGTTATGTCGGACAAATAACTAAAAGGGACTGACGAGACTTTACCTCGTCAGCCCCCTGACCACACGCTTAATTCACACCTAGCATCCGTTTAACGGAGAATAACATGGCCTGATAATGTACTTTATCAGTCGCATTTGCCGTTGGTATTCGTTTTTCAAGCAAAGCTTTTATTTTCAAAGCGGCATCATAATAATACGTGGTTGATTCATCAATCGCGTCACAGGCCACCACGTTCTGCCACCCGTAACCGTAGCCGAACCCGGACAATTTCATCTGTTCCGTCATATACTCTTTTCCTTCCCGGGCTTCAATCTCTTCCAATTCCCGGGCATAACGGTCAATCGTTCCGGATTCATCCAACCCATAGAGGCAGATTTCCCGAATCGAGGGAGCGTAAGCGATATCTGAAGATATCCGACTGGCATTTGTCAACCCGAATTTATTTCCCCCGATTACCGTCAAGGATTTTGACATCATATCGACCATCGCTTTTTGCAGGAGCTTATCCCCGGAGGTGAGTTTACGCCCGTTTAAAGCACTATCCCAAACACCCGTGTAGAAATCGTTGAAGAACTCGCCCACCGTGTAAGGGTTTTTCTCGGCCACGTAGGAAGAGAGGGTCACGTTCATATAAATCTGGGACAACAAACCCGCAACCGCACGATTGACCGTGGCCGACGCTTTGGTATGTAACCCGAACTTGGAACAAACTTCCCGATTATCTAACCAGTCGTTATTCCGGATTTGGCGAATCACCCAGTTCACGGCCGCCTTCTGTTTTGCCTTGGGCACGGCGACAAACCTTTTGGCCGGAGTCCCGTCCTTGGCTTCCGTCAAATAAATACCCCCGACACAGTACACCACATTTTGCAGGTAACGGCTGTATTGATTCACGATTTGGTTATAAAACCCTTGACGATGTTCCGCCGTCTCGTCATCCAGAATCCACTTGTTCAGATTGGAGAGTATATATTTCAAATTCTTGATCCCATAATCTCCTGCCTTCATGGGGTCATCTCCCAAATCTTCTTCCAAGGCACTCGGATCATACCGACTGGCCATCTGTTGTTTTCCATAACGGTACATGGGATCGCCCGCCTTGGCATCCACCCAGGATTCAAGCTCTTTCGCCTCTTCCCGCATGGAATTCATCCCGGGAAAATACGAATATAACCACTTGATCACGAATTCATCGTACACCCCCAAGTCCGGAGGGGTCAGTTTTACTCCCTTATCCCCGGGTTGCGCCACATAATTAAAACGGGCATAATCCATGATAGAAGGAGTTGTTCCGTATTTTCGCATGAATTTCGCGGAACGCAAGGAGTCCACGGGTATAGCCGCAGAAGCCGCCATATTGTGCATCAGTCCCAAGCAATGTCCCATTTCATGAGAAACCACGTAAGCCAAAGATTCCTTTAAAAGTTCATCGGACAATTGTTTCGACCTGATCCGGGGATCAAGTTGAGCCGTTTGCACGAAGCGCCAGTTGATCAGCATTTTCACGATATCATTGTATACCAAAATGGAAGCATTCAGAATCTCCCCGGTGACCGGATCAACCCACGAAGGTCCCATAGCATTTTGTACCGTGGAAGGTACATACCGGATACAAGAATATTTCAAGTTATCGGGATCAAAATCCGGATCATCCGTCGGGAAATCCAACACCTGTACCACGTTCTTAAAACCAATTTTCTCGAAAGCTTTATTCCAACGCACAAGTCCTTCACGAAGCGGTTGTTTCCATAATTCCGGGAACAGGTCATCCAAATAGAACACGATCGGTTTCACGGGTTCCACCAACTCCCCCCGTTTAAACGCCTCGACATCCTTGGGTTCCAATCGCCAACGATTGGCCAGAGTATAAGTCTGCAAACGATCCTCCTCGCCAGAGATATGTTGTTTGTACGTGAGGAATACCCCAAGCCGGGAATCCGACAAGCGGGGACGCATTCGATCTTCCGGTAATAACAACAACGTGCGGGTAGCCTTGATCGTCAAAGGACGATTGTCATAAAGCATTCTCGTTAATAACTTGGCACTCACTTTATATGATAAAGAAGATTTCACGGAGACATTATCTTCAAAAGCTTTAATCTCTTCCAAAGACGAAAGTGAACGATTGAGCGAAGCCTTGTAAGTCAAGGGATACGATCCTTCGGAAATCGGGGAGACAGACTCATCCCCTCCCGTGAATAAAGCGGTCATTTCAAATACCACGGCAGAACTATCCGGCGTGTAGGCCAACACCTTATAGGCTTCTAGGATCGGGTTGATAAAATTCTGCCCGACCACTTGTTGCACGCGAGAATCTGTCGCGTCGTAACTAATCCGGGCATTCACCTGTCGCATGTGCACGGTACTGTCTGCCAACGTGAAACAGATATGCATCGGCGTTTTAGGCTTGTAACCGTTAATTGCCACCGAATTATCACTTGTCTCCGTGGTCGTGGAAGCTAACAGCATTTCTCGGCCCATCATCTTCACGGGTAGTTCAAAATAGAGTTTCCCATCCACCTTATGCAAGGTCATAAAACCTCCCTTTGCCGTCTCGTGCGATTTACCTTTAAACAGTCGCTCGTACTTACCAAGCTTTTTCACGGGAGTACGAACTACCGGTTCCTCCTTTTTCACTGTTTTTTTCTTCTTCTTCTCATCGGCACACACCGTTTGAAAACAAAAGTTTACCATCATAACAGTGACCAACAATATCATCCATCTTTTCATATTATCGTATTTTTATATATTTCCTTCCAATATTTTATTTGCCATCATAAGCATCGCCCGGTAATGGGGACGATCTTCTGCCGGAGCCAGAAGAACTCTCTCTTCCAACATTTCCCGACACTCCCGCATGAACTTGTAAAAATAGATTCCTTCATTCTCAAGTACCCGGGTTGAAACCACTTCCTGCCACCCGTATCCGGTTCCGAAAGCGGAGAGATTTACCGGGTCTGCCAACAAGGTATTAGCCGACGTGAATTGTTTCCCTCCCATCATCTCCAACCGGAAACGGGATACATCCATCCAATCCACCTGCATCATTCGATCAATCGGGGACAACTTCTCCCCGTTCAAGACGGCTTTCCATACTTCTCGATACACATCTTCCATAAATTCGGCCATCGGGTAGGGTTCATCCGCCAGATGAGCGGAAAGAGCCACGTAAGATTTCCGGGACAACAAGCGGGAAACCACCTTTGAACGAATTCGCCATGATTCCGGCAGACTCAACGAGAATTTATCCAGTAAATCCCGATCGTCCAACCACTCACTTTCCCGCAACTGGCGTAACACCCATTGAGCGGAAGCTTTCTGTATCTCCCGGGGTACCGGACGGAAGCGATCAACAGGAGTTCCGTCTTTGGCCTCGTTCAAGTAGATTCCCCCGACATTAGCGATCGCATTGTTCAAAAGACGTTCGTATTGCTGAGTTATTCCCTCGTACAACGCCCGGCGTTGTTCGGCAGTCGCATCTCGATCTATCCAATCTTTCATCCGGGGAACGATATATTTTAAATTCGCAATACCATAATCTCCCGCTTTCAGGGCATCGTCACCCAAATCCTCGTCTAACGCCGAAGGATCATAAGCACTCATCCACTGCCGTTTCCCGTACCGATAGAGCGAATTGTCGACCTTCTCGTCTACCCAAGATTCCAGCATCCGGGCTTCTTCCTGAACAGAAGCAACCTCCGGTAGTAACGAGTAAAGCCATTTGATCACGAACTCATCATAAACTCCCAAATCCGGGGGTGTCAACACCACCCCTTTATCTTCCGGCTGAGCCACATAATTATAACGCACCTTATCCATGATAGAAGGTGTTATACCATATTTCCGGGTAAATGTCACGGAGCGTAACGAATCCACGGGGAAAGCATGGGAAGCCGCCATGTTATTCATTAATCCCAGACAATTTCCCATCGCTTGCGCCGCCATTTGCTCCAAAGACTCTTCAACGATCGCATCCGGCATTTTCCTAGCCCGCACGGAAGGATCAATTTGAGCCGTCTGAACAAAACGCCAAGTATTTATGGCCTTCACTACATCGTTAAAAATCAATATCCGGGCATTTAATATCTCCCCCGACGAGGGATCAACCCAAAACGGGCCAACACTCTCCTCCAAAGTAAAAGGGAGGTAACGGACACAGGAATATTTCAGATTATCAGGATCAAAAGAAGGATCGTCGGTCGGGAAATCCCGCACTTGTATCACGTTTTTGAAACCAATTTTCTCGAACGCACGGTTCCACCGTAATATTCCCTTCTTGATCGGGGCCTTCCAATTTTCAGGGAAATGATCATCCACGTACATCACGATCGGTTTCACGGGTTCTGTCAATTCACCCCGCCGATAAGCCTCCATATCCAGAGGTTCTATTTTCCAACGACGCACAATTGAATAAGGCTGTATCTCTTTCCCATCCGCGGGAATGTGCTTTTTCTCGGTCAAGAAAACACCCAAACGGGAATCCGACAAACGAGGGCGCATCTTTTCCTCGGGCAACATCATCAACGTACGGGTAACTTCCACCGACACGGGCACTTGCTTCATCACTTGAAAAACAAAGAAATAAGCATTTACCGAATAAGATAAAGATGAGCCGATCGTGACATTATTCTCGAAAGCCTTGATATCTCCCAGTAAAGAAAGCGAGGGATTCATACTTCCCTTGATCCGGTATTGCCCGGAAGCCGGGACAATCGGCGATAGAGTGGCAACATCGGAAGTGAACAGTGAAGTAACTTCAAAAACGATAGCCGAACTATCTCGGTTGTAAGCCAACACTTTATATCCATACAAAACCGGGTCATCATATCCCTGTTCCACCACCTGACGCATTCGCTCGTTTTCCTGATCCACGGTGACAGAAGCCGCAACCTGCCTCATCTGTATCGTACTATCTTGCAAAACGAAACGAAAATGTATCCCCGCACTCGGTGAATAGCCGCACACGGCAGCCAGGTTATCACTCGTTTTCGTGACCGTAGAGGCCAGTAACATCTCTTTCCCTAGCCATTTCAACGGGAGTTCGAAATACAATTTCCCGTCCATCTTGTGCAACGTCATAAAACGGCTTGAAACGGTCGTGCAACTCTTATTTTGAAACAACTTCTCGTACTTTCCCGGTTGCACGGTCTCTTTTTTGTCTTTTCGCTTTTTTCTCCCGACCGATGAAGCCGAAAGGTCGAAACATCCCAACAAAAAGACAAGAACCAGATTATATATTATCCATTTTCGCATAATCAATTCTTTTGTGCCTGTTTACCCAAAACTTGTTTCACGGCGAAAAGCATCGCCTGATAATGAGGCTGATCTTCCCCGACAAAAGTTTCCATTCGGGATTCCAACAAGTCCTTTATTTTCATCAACATCTCCAAATAATAAGCCGGAGCCTCTTCCATGGCTTGCGTGTCCAAGACCCGTTGCCAACCGTACCCGGAACCGAAACCTGTTAAACTCTCTTCCCGCTCCACGGCTCTCAAAGAACCGATATACCGGTCCGTCATTCCAGTCGGGTCCAACCCGTAACAATATATATCCGCCAGGGATAATCCCACCCGTTTACCCCCGATCGTTTTTACTTGCTCGCTTAAAGGAGCCAGCGATTGAGACTGTAATATCATATCAATCGTGGTCAATCGCCTGTTTTGAATTGCACTTTCCCACACATCCCGGTAGAGATCATCGAGATACTCCTCCACGGTATAAGGGTCATCAGAGAGGGAAGCCGAGAGTGTTACCTGCTTGTAAAGTAAGAATAACTGTTTCCCCAATGTCTCCGCAAGCGTTACCGAAGGTGTCATCCCTAAAGGCAATTTTCGCAATACCTCCGGATCATCTATCCAGGTCGAATTCTTTAGTTGAGACAACACCCACGCGACAGAAGCTTTCTGTATTTCCCTAGACACGGATTGATGTCGCTTATACCGGGAATCTTCCTTTGCATCAGAAAGATATACCCCCCCGATATTATACATCACGTTCCGTATATAACGATAATATTGACTCACCATCTGATCATACAATTGTCGGCGATACTCTGCTGTCGGATCATCCGTGATCCATTCGTTCAACCGGGAAAGGATGTATTTCAAATTCTGTATCCCGTATTCTCCCGCTTTCAGAGGATCATCTCCCAAATCCTCCTCTAAAGCCGAAGGATCGTAACGCCCCATGACTTGTTGACGACCGTAACGATACATCGGGTCATTTGCCTTTTCATCCACCCACGCTTCCAGAGTTCGAGCTTCATCCCATATCGTCGCGGAGGTCTCAAAAGAGGTGTATAACCAACGAATCACAAACTCATCATAAACCCCAAAATCGGGAGGAGTCAACTTCACCCCTTGATCCCCCGGTTGTGCCACGTAATTAAAACGAGCGTAATCCATAATCGAGGGGGTTGTCCCATATTTCCGGGTAAAACTCGCAGAACGTAACGAATCTACCGGATAGGCAGCAGAAGCCGCCATGTTGTGCATCAGACCGAGACAGTGCCCGATTTCATGAGAAACCACATAACTCAATGACTCGTTCAATATCGCCACCGGGAGTTCTTTTCCCCTCACGGAGGGGTCCACTTGTGCCGTCTGAACAAAACGCCAGTTCCGGATCATCTTGATCACGTCATTATATATCAACACGCTGGCATTCAAAATCTCTCCCGTTGAAGGATCAACCCACGAAGGTCCCATAGCATTTGCCACGGCCGTCGGCACGTAGCGGATACAGGAATATTTCAAGTTATCCGGATCAAAGGAACGATCATCCGTGGGAAAATCCCTCACCTGCATCACATTTTTAAATCCAATCTTCTCGAAAGCCTTATTCCACTTTAACACCCCTTCCCGTATCGGATTTTTCCACGCTTCCGGGAAAAGTGGATCAATATAAAAAACGATCGGTTTCACGGGTTCCGTCAATTCGCCAGATAAATACGCCTCCTCGTCTTTCGGCTCCAAACGCCAGCGATTGGCGTACGAATATTTTCCAATGGCTTCCCCACTCTCAGACAAATAACGTTTTATGGTTAAAAACGTTCCTATCCTTGAATCGGATAAACGAGGTTTCATTTTCTGTTCCGGCAGCAAAAGCAATGTCCGGGTAACCTCCACGGTCAACGGTTGATCTTTCACAAGAGCCAACCGATCACGGGCTACCGTGTAAGTATAATTCAATTGTGACTTCACGGACATATTGTCCTTAAACGCTTTCACCTCTTTAATCGAAGACAAATTACTCGTATAAGCTGCAGTCACCCTCATCACCCCGCTTTCTTGCGGGATCGGGGATAGCTGAGGTTCTTCATTCAGGAATATCCCCGTCATCTCGAATACCACGGCAAGGCTATCCGGCGTGTAGGCCAATATCTTGTAAGTGGCAATCACTGGATCATTAAAATTCTGCCGTATAGCCTGACGAACTTCCGCTTTATCCGATTCGGTCTCATACAAAGCGTTGACTTTCCTTAACTGTATGGAACCGTCCTTTAAGGTAAACCGGATATGCAACGGGGTATTTTCCTTGAACCCATTCGTACACACCGTATGATCCGTGGAAGAGGTTGTTGTCGATGCCAACAGTAACTCCCGCCCAAGCAATCTTAACGGGTATTCGATATACAATTTCCCATCCATTTTATGAACAGCCACGAATTCCCCAACCGCACTTTCATACCTTTTCCCCTTGAATAATTTATCGTATTCGCTTAATTCAACTTTCTCCTCTTTAGGCACACGCTTCTTCTTTTCCCGAACTGCCCCTTCAAGGGTGCAAGGAAAAGAGAGGACACCTACCAAGAGGACACACCATACAATCCATTTTTTCATACATACTATTTTATATTTATCGTAACAAACATCCCTCTCTACGACACAAAGATTCCTATTTTCAAGGTGTTATCACGAGGATAACACCTTGAAAAACACATCACATCAATAAATCCACCACTATTTTAACCGGGCTTTCATATCCGCCACCACTTTCTTCATCAAATCAAATTTCCTCAACACGTAAGGATAATTTTTATACTTTTCTTTAAAAGCAACATCGTCATTCATGTAGACTTCGGTCACGTAATCCATTACGTCTCGCTTTTCAGATACAGTCATACAAGAGTATGCATTATTCATTTCAAGTCGATTTATAGACAAAAAACCGTAATTCTCAACCGGAGCCATTTTAGGTACTGATGATGCAGTTAATCTAAAATTATATGTCGAACTATTGGGATTAATCTCTTTCCGACACACGTTATAAAAATTCTCCAATTCCACTCTACAACTATCTGCTAAATAGGATCCAATTTGTTCACCCACGACCTCCATAGCTAATCGACGTAATTGCAATTCATCCATATTCTTCAATTTTTCCACGTGGGAAACAAGTGTTGTCATCATTCCTTGAAAACAATTTGCCTCATACGAAGAAACATTCGACCGTGTTAACTTATTCACAAGTAGGAAACAACGCGGATACATCAAAGGAGAAATCAATTCAGGAATGATCCGATCCTGTATAAATCTCACTCCTATTAATAAATCCTCACGCTGATCACTCAACTCATAAGTTGACACACGAAACATAGATGTTATCGTGTAGTCGGGATGAAGCACTTCATGATAAATGACCGGATCTCCAAAAGCATCTACACCCCGATTCTGACTTCCAATAGTATCATTATAAAAAATCGGGATACCGGTTTCTTTGTATATCAAATATCTCTGGTGATCCAAAGGATCGTCCGAATCCTGAAGAACATACCAGTTCTCATCAAAATATGACTGCTTTAATTCACTCTCATGATAACACCCTCCCAAGAAGAATATCATGACTATATATCCTAAATATAATATTTTCGTTTTCATATTCTACCTATTAATCGTTTCCAAGACCTATCTTTCCGGACGAACATTATTTACCAACGCTCCTTCATTTGCAATAATAGCATCCGCAGGGAAAGGCATCAACCACCCTCCATCACCGGGATACTCATCAAGCACATACGTTTTAACAAGTGTTGCACTTCCAGTCCATTCGTAATAAGGATGCTCAATCTTCGTTTTCTGCGGATATTTTGAATGGACGGCATAGCGCTTCAAATCAAACCAACGTTGTCCCGTGAAACAAAGTTCTCGACGGCGTTCATCCCGGATAAATTTCATTAAATCCTCTCCTGTTAAATTAATCGTTCCCACATCACTCATTCGCTTTTCACGTAATTTTTGTAACACTTCAATAGCTTCATTAGGTTTATCTAACATCGCTAGAGCCTCTGCCTTATTCAAATACACCTCCGGAAGTAATAGACTAATTGTATGTACTTCATTATTCCCAGCCTTTACCTGACCAAAGTAATTTCCCAAATAGTATTTGAAGAAATGCGAATCTTTTCCCGTGTTGAAACGTAAATCATTAATTGCGTCATAACAGGCCAATAGCCCTGAAGAAGCCGCTATAGATTCTTGTGAATACTGAAATACTGTCGGCCCATAACTATTAGTAAAAATACATTCGCTTGATGTTTGCTTACGTTGTAAAGTAGCATAAGCACTAATAGCTATCGTGTTCAAATCAATCAAAACCAAATCTCCCGGTGCTTCTAGGATAGAATCACACTGCTCCACGACTAATTGATTTTCACCCATACATAAATAAGTCTTAGCTAGTAAAGCCCGAGCGGCATTCTGATTGGCTCTCCGGGTCGACGGTTGCACAACTCCTTCCAAACAAGCAATAGCTTCCTTAGCATCCTTAGCTATTTGTTCATAACATTCCTTTACGCTATTCCGATGAAAACCCTTATCTTCTATGTAATCTGTTAATTTAATTGGTACACCCAAATCTGTTGAAGCCGTAGCAATATTATAGGGATGCCCCCAAATACTAACTAAATAAAAATAGTAAAAACCTCTTAGGAATAAAGCCTCTCCTTTTATCCGGTTATATTCTTTTTCACCCTTAAATCGATCAATTTCACCCAAGATGACATTAACAATTGCTATACACTCATAGATCCTAGCCCACCCCTTAGATCCATCATAAAAATTAGGTCGATCATCATTAAAAGGATAAGAACTCCATTTATAAAATTCTCTTGTACTATTGAACATTACCGTCGCAAACTCCGACGGTGCTTTTGATAAAAAATGCGTTACATCATCATCCATCACGTCTAACCAAGCAAAACGATATGGATCTCCTGTTCTCTGTTTTTGCAAGTATCCATTTCCAATCAGTAATTCATCAAAATCTTGCGTGGACTCAACATAAGTCAAATTCTGAGAAGCTTCTTCCAAAAAATCCCCACAAGACGAGACTACTAAAAGTAAAGCAATCACGTATAAATATATCTTATTCATATTCCAATTCTTTAAAATGAAACATTCAAACTAAACGAATAAGTCGGACGTATCGACATTGAAATCGTAGAAGCACTTCCCGATTGCGTGGTCGGATCCTGACCTTTTAACTTCTTATTACAGAAGGTATGCAAATTCGTTCCGACCAGAGAAACATAAGCAGACCTCATCCGAACTTTTTTACAAATAGCCTCTGGTAAATTATAACGTAACGAGATATTCTGAATTTTCAAATAATCTCCACTTACTACCCGAATATCCGAGTAATCATACATCTGCCAAATATTCTCAGCTATTATCTTTCGATTCACCGTTTCATTATAAGCAGATTTTTTCCACCAAGGGAATGAACCAACCGTAAGCATAAACTCAGAATTATCCAATATTCCTGGAATTTTCGTATTTAGTTCATCTCCAGGCTTCCTCCAACGATCCAAAAACTCATTACGAGCGTTTTCCATCGGACTAGGGGCTAATGTCGAATTACTCCCAGAAACATTCGGATATAATTTTAATAATCTAATTTTAGAACCAATACTATATGACAAATTGATTGAAAGGGTAAAACGATTATACGAAAAACTATTTAATATACCTCCTTGCAAAAAAGGAACCCGTGTCCCGGAATACTTCATAACAGACATATAACGCTCTTCATTAGTCATTAATTTAAACTGTTCTCCATAGTCAACGGCATCATCACCTTCACCAATCACTTGTTCTAAATTAGGAAACATCGGCCGACCATCTTTCGGGTCTAGCCCTAAAAAACGATAAGAGTAAAAACCGTTCAAAGAACGTTTTACAGTCTGTACCGTACCATTCAAATAATCAGAATAAGTGATATCATCATCATCCCGAACGGATTTATCTTTAGTTTTCACAGCTTTATCAATTAATTTATTCATCACTTGTCCTAGCTGAGGATCAAAACGCCATCTAAAGCCTTTACCATCAGCACCCATTGTATTGATTGGCGTAAAATTCAATGAAATTTCAACACCTTGATTTGTGATTGTTCCTTGGTTTACGATGTATCCCTTGACTCCATTCACCTCCGAAACACTTTTTTGCATGTATGCATCCGTTGTTTTTCTATAATAATAAGATACTGATCCATTTACTTTTCTTTTCAACAACGAGAAATCAACACTTACGTTCGTATTCGAAGTTTTCTCCCATTTCAAGTCTGGGTTCGGGAATTGAACAACAGAAGAATACAACTCATTGAAAAGACTACTCGTACCCGCTCTCTTAATCACTAATCTAGGTGACACCTGGGGCACATTCCCCTGATATCCAAAAGAAGCCCGTATAGAAAGATCATTAATCCATGATACGTTTTTCAACACATTCTCCGACAAATTCCAACGTCCTGAAATTGCCCATATCGGGAAGAACTTCTCTTTCGCCCGACTTCCAAATTCATTTGAAAAATCGGCACGAGCGTTAAAACTGAAATTATAAATATTTTTATAACTGTATCCGGTGGTCAAAAACACAGAAACATCACGAGAGGTCTGAGTTATATATTGGCCCAAAGCAGCCGTCGTCCTCATCCACTCTAAATATGCTGGATATTCGGCAAAATCAACAGACGCAACGATCATACTTCTATCTTTCATATAGCCTCGTGTTGTTTTAGCATACGTATTATACTTATTGGATTTAATCTCACCTCCCGCATTTACATTAAAAATATGATTTTCATCCCTATCTAACGCTTCTTTATACTCGACTTGCCCCCGCACCGTATAGGCATTACGATCCGTACGACTTTCTTTCATTTCTCCCCCTATAGGCAAAACACTATATTTCTTAAAATTAGCTTCCGTATTACCGTAAGACTTGGCTAAACTTCTCACATAATAAGAATTCTCTCCATGCCAGGTTGCATTTGTCGAATTCGAAAAAGCATACGACAATAGTACACCGACCTTTAAAGTCGGAAAAATCTGATAATCTACAGTCGTCTGGAAGGTTAAACCATTCTGGTTAATTTCCTGAGAAGCGTTATCCCGATCTTCCAGCATATTCACTGGAAAATATGTCGGTAATTCAGACTCATCAATAACTTTTTCTTTAGAATAATACCAGTAACTTCCATCCGGATTATAGGCAGGAACGGCTCTACTTGTATTATACGCAAATTCAGTAATCCCTACATCATTTGGAGTATATTTCTTCTTTGAAACATTTCCTTGCAAACCAAAAGTCACCGTGAATTTATCGAAATTACCAGAAATATTAACACTAGTCGTATACCCTCGATTCAACTCTCCCCGGACATTACCTTCTGTACTATTTAAGCCCAAAGAAGCATAATAACGTAAAGAAGAAGAACCTCCAGAGAGACTCAATGTATGTTTATGAGAAAAAGCATCCTTCATCAAAATATCAAACCAATCTGTATTTAATGTCTCATAATATCCAACCTTTTGCTCAAATTCATCATAACTAAGCCGACCATTCATATAGTCCCTGTAGGCCGCTTCATATCCTACCCATGTATCAACCGACGGGAAACCCATACGTTTCTCGATCATCTCCCGAGAAAGATCAATTCTTTGCTTAGAATTCATCATATTCACGCTCTTGTCATTATAACTCGGACGTTGAATAAATGAACCGGAAAGCGAATAGGTAACTGTCGGCGGGCCTTGTCTTCCTTTCTTGGTCGTGATCACGATAACACCGTTAGCCGCCTCCTTGCCATAAATCGCCGTGGCTGAAGCATCTTTCAGAACGTCTATCTGCTCGATATCTTCAGGATTCAAACCAGAAATAGCATTACCCAATAAATTCACAAAATCCAAATCATTGATATCTTTCGGATCCACATTTACCGGATCCTGCACCACAACTCCATCCACCACCCAAAGCGGTTCCTGAGATCCCAACACCGTAGAAGTACCACGAATTCTCAAACGAGGGGCAGCACCGATCTGTCCGGTATTTTGCATAAAGATCATACCCGGCACGTATCCTTCCAACATCTGGTCGATCGTCTGCAAACCGGGAGTAATAATATCCTCGGCCTTGATCGTGGTGATAGCGCTCGTACTCTTGCGGGCATCAATCTTCTGGTAACCGGTATTAATCACCACCTCTTCCAGCATCGCCACAGATTCCTTCAACACCACATCAATCGTATCTTTCCCCGTGTATTTAATCTCTTGTGACTCCATCCCGATAAAAGAATAGACTAATATCATATCCCTATCCGTTTCTAAGAAACGAATCGCGTATTTCCCATCCTTATCCGTAGCCGTACCCATTTGCAAACCTTTCAATTGCACAGTAACCCCGGGTAGCGGGTGTTTCTTCTCGTCCGTCACCTGTCCTACCACCCGAATCTCCTTTCTTGCCTGATCGGCCTCCTTTGCCGGACGTACGATAATCAAATCTTTATTAAATTCATATACGAATCCCGTGTTAGCGAAAATTCGCTTTAACACACTCTCCAGATTCTCATCTTTTGCTTTCACCGTAAACAAACCCAACTTTTGTGTTTGTTCCGCACTAAACACAAAATAAAGATCGGTCTGTCGTTGTATCTCCTCAAATAAAGTTTTGATAGATACATCTTTTAAATTCAAATTCACCTTTTCCTGTTGAGCCCGCACGTTAGCAGTCAACGTAAAAGTAAAAAAGAACAATAGAGATAAACATAACTTCATAACCAGAAAAATTTTTCGTCCTATCCTTGGAAACAGATGAGGACATAATCGACTTTTTTCCATATATTTGTAAATTAATCATTAGTATTCGCCTTCGGGATTGGTGGAACAATACCAAGGCATTCTAGAATAACGGGAAGTGGTGGAACACTTTCCGTTTTTCATTTCATCACCGTAATTGTTTTATCTTTAATAATAAAATTCACCTCCATAATTTTACTTATTGCATCCAATATTGTATTTATATTCTCGTATTTCTTCATGTGTCCCGTGAACTTGTGTGCTTTCAGCTTTTCGCTGGCATAAAACACGTCAACATCATACCACAACGACAATGTACTCATGATTTGTTCCAGACTCTCGTTCTCGAAAATAAATTGTCCGTCTCTCCAAGCTATATAAGGCAAGACATTCACCTTTTCCTGACGAATAAATTTCCCATCAGACGTGAATTCAACCAATTCAGAAGGAGCCACTTTATAAAGCCCGGATTCATTTCCCTTTACCCCGATTTTCCCGGAAATCAAAACAGTTTGAACCTGATTATTATAGTGCGTGTTTACATTAAAAGACGTACCGTAAACCTCAATCTTAACAGCATCTATCACCACGTAGAACGGACGTTTGGAATCCTTTGCCACTTCAAAATAAGCTTCCCCCGAGAGATAAACCTCCCGGCAGTCCTTATCAAACACGACCGGATATTTCAAATCGGATGCGGCATTCAAATATACTTTAGTCCCATCCGAAAGCGTCACGTTATACTCTCCCCCACGAGGAGTTTTCAATCGGTTAAAACTCGTTATCCCGGATGTGTTAATCGTATCGGTATAAACAATCCCGTTCATCGTGTTACGAATTCGGGCCCCGGATTGTGAAATTGAAAATCCTTCATCACCTACACGATTTAACGGAATCCCTGCCCCATCCTCCAACGTCAAGGTCGCTTGCATACGCCCCGGTTGAATAGCCACGGGGGCTTCATGCAAAACTTTCTCCTCATCATTCAACCATTGCCAAGATAAAACAGCCAAAAGCGGAATCATGACAACAGCAGCATACTTTACCAAACGACGTACGATTACCCTTCTCTGATAACCGATTTTTTTCTCAAAATGATTTAAAGCCTGCTGCTTGTTCGTCTGCTTCCAAACCCGTTCCCGATCTTCCAAGTTCTCGCCTTGACGAATGGCATCGAATATCTCTTGATGTCGGTGAGAACCAGCCAACCACTCTCTCAACTCTTGCTCTTCCCCCGGAGTAAGGTCATCGGCAAAATATCGCTGTATTAATTTTACTATCTTATAATCGAAATCGTACATAGTTCCTCTTTTTATAAATGAGACGACATCCATTATAAAAAGGGGGATTGACAATCACTTTATTTAACTTTTTTAAACAACCTATTCTTTAGAAACCTAGACTCCCAACATGAACGAAACCGCATAAAAAGCATTCCCTAGCCGCATTTTGAAATATCGGACAGACTCTTTCTTAGCAGTCTTAACCGTTTCTACCGATATACGTAATAATCTGGCAATCTCCTCGTTCTTTTTCCCCTGCAAATGTAACTTAAAAATTATTTTACGCCGTTCCGGCAACTCTTCCAGTATTTTCAAAAACAAACGATAAATCTCTTCTTCTGTAATCCTTGTCTCCAATTCCTCTTCCGATTCGGGATGCTCCAAGGTATAAGAAATATATTTTCCTTCCACGCTCTTATGTTTCAAATAATCCAATGCGGCATTTCTTACCGAAGTATAAAGAAACGTCTTGAAACTAGTAAACGAAGCATATTGCGTTTTGCTTTCCCACACGTTCGTAAAAAGCTCTTGTACCAAATCCTCCGCAATCTCCATCCTTTCCACGTAGCGCATACCGAAATAAACCAATGAATTATAAAACTCGTTGAACACCTCTCGAAAAGCCGCCGGCTGTTTCGAATTAATCAGCTTTATAAACTGCTCATCCCTATTTTGCACCAAGTACAATCATTAATTATTTGACTTAACAATTATAATACAAAAAAGCCACTTATATAGTGAAATCTACAATGATTTTATTTCGATTTACGCAAAAAAGATATATGCCATCACCAAGGCAGCTATCACCCCGGCCAAATCAGCAATCAACCCGCAAGGAATTGCGTAGCGTGTATTTTTTATTCCTACCGCACCAAAGTACACGGCTATAATATAAAATGTCGTATCCGTGGCTCCTTGGAATGTACATGCCAACCTTCCGGCAAAGGAATCTGCCCCGAACGAGTTCATCGTATCAATCATCAAGCCCCGGGCACCACTCCCGCTAAGAGGTTTCATCAACGCTGTCGGCAGGGCAGGTATAAAATCGGCATCCAGACCGCAAGCCAGGCACAAACGTTCCAACCCGTTCATCAACATATCCATGGCACCCGCGGCCCGGAATACACCAACAGCCACGAGAATCGCCACCAAGTAAGGGATAATCTTGATCGCTATCGAGAAGCCTTCTTTCGCCCCATCAATAAAAGCGTCGTACACGTTTATCTTACGCCAAGCCCCCATGCCGATAAAGGCTACAATAATAGAAAAAAGGATCACGTTACTAGCCACAGTTGAAACCGTTGTAATGGTCTCTTTATCCAGCCCGGAGAAATACCAGATCAGGCCACCCACGGCCAATGTTCCCCCTATCAAATAAGCCATCACGACCCGGTTGAACAAATTCAACCGTTGATAAATAGCCACGGCAATCAACCCGACCAACGTGGAAACATAAGTAGCTAATAATATAGGTATAAATATATCCGCTGGATTTGCTGCCCCCATCTGCGCCCGGTAAACCATAACGGAAACCGGAATGATTGTCAACCCCGAGGTATTCAATACCAAAAACATGATTTGTGCATTCGAAGCCCGATCTTTGTGCGGGTTCACTTCTTGCATTTGTTGCATGGCCCTTAACCCAACGGGAGTAGCGGCGTTATCCAACCCCAGCATGTTAGCGGCAATATTCATCATGATAGAGCCATATGCCGGACTATCCGGAGGTAATTCCGGAAATAATTTCCGAAAAAAAGGACTAATCAACCACGACATCACTTTCACGGCCCCTCCTCGCTCTCCAATCTTCATGATTCCCATCCATAACGTCAATACTCCTGTCAATCCTAACGAAATCTCGAATCCCGTTTTTGACATATCGAAAGTAGCCTTCACGATGGCCGAAAAGACCTCCGTATCCCCCATGAAGAGCAATTTACAAAGAGCAACCAAGAATGCCGCCCCGAAAAAGAATATCCAGATATAATTAAGAACCATGAATCAATTGAAAAGGCAAAATTGAGAATTGAAAATTAAAAATAAAAGATCATTTCTCATTTTCAATTTTCAACTCTCAATTTTCAATTATTAATGTTTGGCTTTACAAGCCTTTATCGTGTTTTGTAACAGACTCACGATAGTCATCGGTCCCACACCACCGGGCACCGGAGTAATATATGAACATTTAGGCGCCACGTGATCATAATCCACGTCACCCACTAGCTTCCAACCATTCTTTGTTGTCTCGGAAGGAATACGGTGAATTCCCACATCCACAACAACAGCCCCCTCTTTCACCATATCTTCTTTCAGGAAAAGCGGAACTCCTATCGCCACGACTAAAATATCAGCCAAACGAGTGATCTCCTTCAAGTTCTCGGTTCTACTATGACACAACGTCACGGTACAGTTGGCATTTTTAGCCTTCCGGGACATCAGTACTGCCATGGGAGTCCCCACGATATTACTTCTACCGATCACAACGCAATGTTTACCTTCTGTCGGGATATTATAACGTGTCAACAATTCAACAATACCCGCTGGAGTTGCCGGCAAATAGGTCGGCAAACCGAGTACCATCCGCCCCACATTACAAGGATGAAAACCATCAACATCCTTATCCGGATGGATACGGTTCAAAACTTTCTCTTCGGAAATATGCTTTGGGAGAGGCAATTGCACGATAAACCCATCCACATCAGGATCCTCGTTCAACTTGTCAATAACTTCCAGTAATTGCTCTTCCGTAATATCATTACCATAACGCAATTCCGAGCTTTTCATCCCTACTGCCTGACAGGCTTTCACTTTACTAGCGACATATGTCTCGCTAGCCCCGTCATTTCCGACAAGTACAGCAACCAAATGAGGCACTTTCTTCCCCTCTGCCACGAAACGAGCCACCTCGTCCGCAAGTTCTTGCTTTACTTGTGTTGAAATTTTTTTACCGTCAATAATTTCCATCTAATTAATTTTAAATTATTTGATTCTGAGATTGGCGATTCAATGATTCAGTGATTAGAATCATCAATCACAAAATCGTCAATCACCCAATCACTGAATTTCTAAATTCTTAGCGTCTTCTCATCGGAGCATTACCCATCATCTTACCACCTTTGGACAACATCCGCATCATCTTCTTGGATTCCTCGAACTGTTTCAACAAGCGATTCACATCTTGAATAGTGGTTCCGCTACCAGTTGCTATACGTTTGCGGCGAGAACCGTTAATTAAATCCGGATTCTCCCTTTCCGCAGGTGTCATCGAATAAATAATAGCCTCGACACCCTTGAATGCATCGTCATCAATATCCACGTCTTTCAACGCTTTACCGACACCGGGAATCATAGACGCCAAGTCTTTAATATTACCCATCTTCTTGATTTGCTGAATCTGGCTCAGGAAGTCATTAAAATTAAATTGATTCTTGGCTATCTTTTTCTGTAACTTCTTTGCCTCTTCCGCATCAAACTGCTCTTGTGCTTTTTCCACCAAAGACACGATATCACCCATACCCAAGATACGATCGGCCATACGATCCGGGTGGAACACATCCAGCGCTTCCAGTTTCTCTCCCGTTCCGACAAACTTGATCGGCTTGCTCACCACCGTACGGATTGATAAGGCAGCACCACCACGGGTATCACCATCCAACTTCGTTAGAATCACCCCGTCAAAATTCAAACGATCATTAAACTCTTTCGCCGTGTTCACCGCATCCTGTCCGGTCATGGCATCCACCACGAAAAGCGTCTCTTCCGGATCAATCGCTTTCTTGATCGCAGCGATCTCGTTCATCATCTGTTCGTCAATAGCCAAACGTCCTGCCGTATCGACAATCACCACGTCCTTTCCCGTGGCCCGGGCTTCCTTCACCGCATTCAAGGCAATCTTCACGGGATCATTATTCCCTTCTTCACTATACACGGGTACCCCGATCTGCTCCCCAAGCACTTTCAATTGTTCGATTGCAGCCGGACGATACACATCACACGCAACCAACAGGGGATGCTTGCCTCGCTTCGTTTTCAGCAAATTAGCTAGCTTACCGGAAAACGTCGTCTTACCGGAACCTTGAAGACCCGACATCAAAATAACTGCCGGATTACCTTTTATATTAATATCAACATGACTTCCTCCCATCAACTGGATCAACTCATCGTGAACGATTTTCACCATCATTTGACCCGGCTTCACGGCTGTCAGCACGTTCATACCCAAAGCTCTTTCCTTGACCGTATTCGTAAACTCTTTCGCAATCTTGTAGTTTACGTCGGCATCCAACAATGAACGTCTCACCTCTTTAAGCGTCTCCGCCACGTTGATCTCGGTGATCTTTCCCTGTCCTTTTAAAATCTTAAACGATTTCTCTAACCTCTCCGATAGATTCTCAAACATAGTCTTTATCAATTGAAAGTTGAAAATTGGAAATTGGAAATGAAAACACCTCCAAATCTCATATTTTCATTATTAAACTCCTATATTACTCATTCCTCGCAAAATTAGTATTTTTAACGGAAAACTCATCTATTTCATTTTCAATTTTCAACTTTCAATTTTCAATTACTTCCGGCTAATATTTTTTAATACCACGAACGTTTTATCAATTAACGAGTTATCCACGACAACAGTAAACTCGTTGGTGGAAGAAATGACCTCTGTCAAATTAATGCCTTCCCAAGATAATTCTTTCATAATACAGTAATAAAAACCAGGTTGTAGGATATTTCCCTTGGGAAGTTTCAAGGTCACTGACGACAATCCGTTCTTCTTGAAAACACATTGTTCATCCTGAAAATAATCGTCCACCACACTCTCCATCACCTCGCTCACGACGAGGTTCGTTTCAAAAACACCTTGTACCATCGTGTAAAACACCTCATCCCTCCGAGCTATAGACTTCAACACCCGGATATGGCAATCCATCAACGTGTTCGAGTTCTTGAATGTATAGTCGCACAAATTACTACGCAGGATAATATCCCCCATATTGTTCAGCAATTTGTTCAACTGCACCTGCTCCCGTACCTGTAAGTAAGGGGCCAACCGATTCAAAGCCATCACGATCGCTCCCGCGTTCACCGGTTTCCCTAACAATTTCTCAACCTCTTCTTGAATCTGCCGGGCCAATGCCGAGATATTTATAATTCCGGCTGCCAGAGATTCCGACAAATAAGGCTTGTGTTTCACTATTCCCTCTACCGCCTGGGCTACACTCATCATATCATTTGAAAATTAAAAATTGAAAAATAACTCGCTCATGAAAAATAACTAATATAATTCTATCCATTCGTAATCATTCCCCACGTAATCCATGTAACGAATGAAATCTTCCACTTTTATCGCTAACGAAGCATGATTATCATTCGGGTGGAATGACAACTTTTTCGCTTCCTGCAAATGTTTATCCAAAAACACATACACATGATGCTCGGTATCATTCAACAAACCGAAAGGACTCACTGATCCGGGACGCACTCCCAGATACTTTTCCATCCGAGCTTCCGAGGCAAAACTCAACTTACCCTGTTTCAACATCTTCTCCATATCGTGAATCGCAAAACTATGATCACACTGAAGAATCACCAAATAATGGCGATTTCCCTTATGATTCCGGAAAAACAGATTCTTACAATGCGTACTATCCAAATTCTTCCAGTACTGTTTGGCTATCTCTATCGTCGGAGCTGCAGGATGCTCCTCGTAATCAAATTCCACCCCCAAAGCAGCCAATGTTTCATATACCTTTTCTTGTCCTACTCTATCCATTTTTAATTTTAGATTTTTGATTGAATCTATTATCTTCTAACTTTTATCTTTCTTTTCCCTGCCACGTATCCAACTCCTCCAAGCGTTTATCCAACTTCGCCGTAAACTCGTGATTTTTAATTCCCCATTGCGGGGCAATTAAATATTCCGCCGGAGACTGGTTCACGAAACGTTCCAGATAAACCTCCGGTCGTACCCGTTCGATAACCTTCACGACAAAATCCAGATACTCCTCCAACGTGTAAAGTTGAAAAAGAGCCGGATTATTGACATATTGTTCCGCCATGCGGGTCCCCTTCACGATTTGTAATTGATGCAATTTCAACACATGAATCGGCAATTCGCACAAACGAACTGCCCCCTCCAACATGGATTCCCGGCTTTCTCCCGGTAACCCGAAGATCAAGTGTGCACCAATAGTGATACCCCTACCTGCCGTTGCCCGAATAGCCCGTTCCGCAACAGCAAAATCATGCCCCCGGTTCACGCGACGCAAAATCTCGTCATTCACAGACTCCACGCCGTATTCCACGCAAACATAATATCGCTTCGCCAACTCCTCCAAATAATCCAACACCTCCTCATTCACCACATCGGGACGCGTCCCGATCACCAAACCCGATATCATTGGATGCGACAGAGCCTCTTCGTAACGCTGCTTCAACACCTCCAAAGGTGCATATGTATTGGAATACGCCTGAAAATAAGCAAGATATCTCTGCCCCTTATACTTACGGCTAAAAAAACGAATTCCCTCCTCAATCTGTCCCGAAATCCCTTGTACCGCCCGACAATAATCGGGATTGAAACTCTCATTATTACAAAACGTACATCCCCCGACACCCTTACTCCCATCCCGATTCGGACAGGTAAAACCACCATCTATCGACAACTTCTGAACTCGTTCATCAAAAAGAGTCCTGAAAAAAGTCGGGTAGTCCTTATATCGTTTTCCTCCGGGTTTAAATCTCATATTAAAACAAAATATTAACAACTCGCGAAAATAAGCATTTCTTTGTTTAGAATTTAACAACAACCCATGATTTTTTATACACACCCATATTTTCCCCCTAAAAGTTATCAATTTCATACGTTTGCGTAAATTTTAACTATTTTTCCCTATTTATATATTCAAGAAAAAAAACTATCTTTGCACCCCAAGACAAGAATTTTGAGAAAAGAATGATCTATAAACAATCACTCCTGAATGACAGGAGGTAAACGCAAAAATCTAACAGAACTATGAGTACGAAGTACGTTTACACCTTTGGTGACGGAAAAGCAGAAGGAAAAGCAGACATGAAAAATCTGCTCGGAGGCAAGGGCGCCAATCTTGCCGAAATGAATCTCATCGGAGTTCCTGTTCCGGCAGGATTCACGATCACGACAGAAGTTTGTACCCTTTACAATCAAGAAGGAAGAGACGCCGTGATCAAATTAATCGAAAATGACGTTAAAGCCGGTATTACCGCAACAGAGAAATTAATGAACGCCAAATTCGGATCAAAAGGAGAGGCTTTCCCTCTTTTGGTTTCCGTACGTTCCGGAGCCAGAGTATCCATGCCGGGTATGATGGACACCGTGTTGAATTTGGGTATGAATGATGATGCTGTTAAAATCGTGGCAGAGAAATCAGGCAACGCCAGATTTGCATGGGATTCCTACCGTCGTTTCGTACAAATGTATGGAGATGTCGTGATGGGTGTTGCAGCCGGAAAAGGCGAACACAACCCGTTTGAAGTTGAAATCGACAAATTAAAATCTGAAAAAAATATTACTAACGACACAGAATTCTCGGCAGAAGACTTGCAAGAGCTTGTTCGCCGCTTCAAAACAGTCGTTAAAAACAAAACCGGTAAAGATTTCCCGACTTGCCCGTGGGAGCAATTGTGGGGAGCCATCTGCGCCGTGTTCGATTCATGGATGACAGAACGCGCTGTTTTGTATCGTCAATTAAATCAAATCCCGGAAGAATGGGGAACCGCAGTAAACGTGCAAGCCATGGTTTATGGAAACATGGGTAACAATTCCGCTACCGGAGTTGCTTTCACACGTGATGCTGCTACCGGAGAAGACATCTTCAACGGAGAATATTTGATCAACGCCCAGGGAGAAGACGTGGTTGCAGGTATCCGTACCCCACAGGAAATCACGATCGAAGGTTCTCGCCGTTGGGCTAAAATGCAAAACGTTTCTGAAGCAGAACGGGTAGCTAAATACCCCTCATTGGAAGAAGCCATGCCGGGTGCTTACGCAGAATTGAACGCTGTACAACAAAAATTGGAAGATTATTTCCACGATATGCAAGACCTTGAATTTACGATCCAAGATGGTAAATTGTGGATGTTGCAAACCCGTAACGGGAAACGTACCGGTACTGCCATGGTTAAAATGGCCGTAGACATGCTGGCACAGGGCATGATCGACGAGAAAACCGCATTACTTCGTTTGGAAGCTGCAAAACTGGATGAATTACTTCACCCCGTATTCGATAAAGAGTCCCAATCAAAAGCAAAAGTATTGACAAAAGGTCTGCCCGCATCTCCGGGCGCCGCTTGCGGACGTGTCGTATTCTTTGCTGATGAAGCTGAAGAGTGGAAAGCTAAAGGAGAGAAAGTAATCCTGGTTCGTTTGGAAACTTCTCCGGAAGACTTACGTGGAATGAACGTATCCGAAGGTATCCTTACTGCCCGCGGAGGAATGACCTCTCACGCAGCAGTCGTTGCCCGCGGAATGGGTAAATGCTGTGTATCCGGAGCCGGAGAAATCGTGGTAGACTACCACAAACGTACATTCACGGTGAAAAATGTTACTATTAACGAAGGTGACTGGATTTCATTAAATGGCTCCACGGGAGAAGTTTACCTTGGCAAAGTTGCCACCACGGAAGCTGCCTTGGACAAAGACTTCAAGACCATCATGGACTTGGCCGAAAAACACACCCGCATGTATGTAAGAACCAATGCAGATACCCCCCGCGATGCGAAAGCCGCTCGTGAGTTCGGAGCTAAAGGTGTTGGACTTTGCCGTACGGAACACATGTTCTTCGAGGGAGACCGTATTGACGCCATGCGCGAAATGATCCTTTCCGACACGGAAGAAGGACGTCGTATCGCTTTAGCCAAAATACTCCCGATGCAAAGAAGCGATTTCGAGGGGATCCTTGAAGCCATGGACGGACTTGGAGTTACCATTCGTTTGCTAGACCCGCCTTTACACGAGTTCACCCCGAATGAACCGGAATCTCAAAAATACATGGCAGAGAAATTAGGCATTTCGGTTGAAAAGGTAAAAGAAAAAGTAGACGCTTTACACGAATTCAACCCGATGTTAGGTCACCGCGGTTGCCGTTTGGGGATTACTTATCCGGAAATTACCGAGATGCAAACCCGGGCAATCATCGAAGCTGCCTGCAACCTGAAATTAAAAGGCTTGAACCCGAAACCGGAAATCATGGTTCCGCTTGTAGGCACTGTGAAAGAATTAAAACAACAAGCAAACATCATCCGTTGCACGGCAGATGTCGTATTTGCAGAGAAAGGTGTGAAAGTGGATTACATGGTCGGAACCATGATCGAGATTCCTCGTGCCGCCTTGACTGCCGATCAAATTGCTGAAGTTGCCGAATTCTTCTCATTCGGTACGAACGACTTGACTCAGATGACATTCGGATACTCTCGTGATGATGCGGGTAAATTCTTACCGGAGTACATCAAGAAAGGTATCTTGAAAACCGATCCGTTCGCCGTATTGGATCAAGAAGGCGTTGGTCAATTGGTTCAAATGGGAGCCCAAAAAGGACGTTCAACCAACAGCAAGCTCAAATTGGGTATCTGTGGAGAACACGGAGGAGAACCCTCTTCTGTTATCTTCTGCGACAAAGTGGGTATGGACTACGTTTCATGTTCTCCGTATCGCGTGCCCATCGCTCGCTTGGCTGCGGCGCAGGCTGCAATCATGCATGCAAAATAAGGTCGTACTTAATAAATTAAAGAGCTGTTTCAAATATGAAACAGCTCTTTTTTCATATATCCTTTATCCCAACTCTTCTCTGTAATTCTCCCCACAAGCTAACTTGTAAAAAACTCTTATTCTCTTCCTCACAAATAGCAAAAATATGTTATTCCGCTGTAATGTTACCTCGCCACATTCCAACGCATAGAGCCATCCATTAGAAGAAAATCTATCCATATAACTATTTACATTGCCCCATCGTTTGTTAAATTCATTATAAATAACAAACTTAACATTATACATATTATTTTACACAACACAAATAATATACCACAATATTCAAAACTAAAATCGTTCTAAAAGCAAACAATACAATCGACATAATAATAAGTATATAGCAACATTCTCACAAATATCAAAAAACGATCGTTTATTCACATGACAAAATTACAACATTTATTGTTATAACATTTTTTTGAAAATATATTTTTCATCACTGAATATTACGAAGTTATATTTTTTTGTATTGTACGGTAATGGTTAAGTAATTTAACATCATTAAATGATCGTTTTTTGATATTAATGATAAATCAGAATTATTACAAAATCATGAAGCCGTATACAATACTTACTTTAATAATGCTCTTAACAGGAAGCCTGAAACATGTATGTGCCCAAGAGCATCAACACGAAATAGACTCCGTCAATCATATTGTATTATATTTCAAAATTGACGAAGCTATTTTGGACAGCACGTATATGGGCAACTGCGAATCCCTAAAAAAACTGGATATCTTCATCAAGAAAGAACTAATCATATCCTGCTTGGATTCAATCACCATTGTTGCCACCTCTTCCCCCGACGGGAACGAGAAGTATAACCTAGACTTGTCTCAAAAAAGAGCCGAGAGTGTTAAGGCTTATATCACGGAAAAATATCCCATAATTAAAAACGAACTTGTTCGGGCACGATATACAGGAGAGAATTGGACTGATTTCGAACGTATGATTAAAACAGATAAAAACGTCCCATACCAAGAAAAATTAATTCAAATCATAAATTTAAATCGCGAAAATGGGGCAAAGAAATGGTTAATTAAAACACTAGCAAAGGGAGAACCTTGGTACTATATCAAAAAAAATATCCTGCCACGACTACGCACAGGCGCCCTCTGTATAATTTATTATAAACGAGAACTCATCAAAAAGGAGATCAAAGAGGAGATAACGGAAGAAAAAGTGATTACCACACCTCAAGAACCAGAGGCACCCGTTTTACCCGTAATCATCACGAAACCTTTATTCGCAATTAAAACAAATCTACTCAACGATGCTCTTTCAGCTGCAAACTTAGAACTAGAAATTCCCATCGGGAAACAATGGTCCGTGGCCGCTGAAGGAATCTTCCCGTGGTGGAAATCCTCACATGCAGATTGGACTATGCAGCTATTGGCGGGACACGCTAGCGTAAAATACTGGCTCGGCAACCGAAAAATAAAAGAAGTCCTCACAGGATGGAACATCGGCTTGTACGGTGGTGCGGGAAAATACGATTTACAATTTTTTGCCGAGGACGGGGAACAAGGAGATTTCTTCGATGCAGGCCTCCAAGCTGCTTACGCTCATAAAATCGGCAAACACTTTCACATGGAATATAGTCTCGGTATGGGATATTTACAAAGAAATTGCAAGAAATATGATAACGAATACGATACGATGTACGGGGATATAAAAGTTTTTAGATACCCGTGGGAAATAAAGAAGAAACAATGGGTAGGTCCCACATTCGCAAAGATTTCTCTCGTATGGTTGCTAAATAAAAAATCAGTAAAAAAATAAGGAGGTGTAACATGAAAAATATAACATATATCGTAAGTCTTTGTTTCGCACTTGCCTGCACCTCATGTAACAGGGACAAATTGTATTACGCCACGGAAAAACGAGGATTTATACGCTTGAATATCAACTGGGAACCATCACAATTAGAACCTAACGGGATATCGGCTTACGTGTTTGACAGCGAAAGCGGGAACTCTGTATGTAAATGCCTGATCAGTAACGATCCGAATACAATAGACATTCCCCTTTATCCGGGAAAATTCGACATCATGGTTATCAACAATACAGAAGAAGAACTGACAGCGATTGATTTTGTTGACATTGAAAATTTGAACACGTTCAAAGCCGTCATTTCGGCAAACAAAGAGGCGAAATATGCGAATCTATCATCACAAGCAGAAGATCATGATTCCTATTTAACGGAATGTGACATCTTAGCCAACGCTCTAGCCAAATCCATCGAGATCAAGCCAAAAGACATCTATTATTACACGGGAAAACCCGAAAATGGAGTACACGAGATAAACAAAACCATCGAAGTCTCCCCAGAACGGCAAACGGAATTAATCGACATCGAGGTAAAAGTAATGAATATTACAGCAGCAGCAGGTGCCCCTCGTTCACACCTAACAGCCATGTGCGAAGGTATCAACCTAGGAAAAACAACAAAATTCGGACACAATATCACGCACGAATTCGTGTTGAACAACAAACGTGTTGATCCGGATAACTACAAGCTTGCCACCATCACAAAAACACTCGTCACGTTCGGACCGGAAAAAATAAATAACCAGTGCATCAATAATCATCAACTAGTCATGTATTTTATTCTTGTGAACGGGGAAACTTACACAGTCTCCCTCGACGTGAAAGATTTGCTAGAAACCTCACATGACGGAATACAAACTGTTCACAAAATTCGGGCAGAGATCACGCTCCCGGAAACCATCGGTAACGGTGACGGAGTATTCCAACCCGACATTGAAGAGTGGGAAGAAGTCGAAGCCGAATTACCTATTTAAATTGAAAATAAAACAATCATTCATTTTTTTTAATTTATTGATCATGAAAAAAAATCTATTGTACATGCTTATCGCGGCAGCCATGATTAGCGGTTGCACGAAAAACGATGTTGTTGACTCGGAGATCAACAAAGACAGCAACCTGATTGGGTTCTCTACCTACAAAAATATTTCAAGAGGGAATCCGGTGGATAACAACGAGGAATTCTTAACCGCAAACAACACTTTCGGGGTTACGGCTTTTATCAAACAAGAGGAAACCTTGCAAGAATCCCCTTACATGGGAACGACAACCGAAGGAGTCGTAATCATTTCTGACGGTTCCAAGTGGAACTACAAACAAGCATCAGATCAAGCTTACTGGCCAACAAAGGGCGAAATACTTGATTTTTACGCTTATACACCATTAGACAACTCTATCATCACGAATCCCACATTCAATGCCACAAAGGGTTTAACATTAACTTACACTGTTCCTAACAACGAAACAGCCCAAAAAGATTTAATGTATGCCGTCGCTTTAAATCAACAGAAACCAGAGAACAGTAACAGTGTAACCATGCCATTCAAACATGCCTTGACACAGGTACATTTCAAAATCGGAACAAGTGCTGAAAATCTGTATGTGGATGTTGCTGAAAACGGTATCCGGATTTATAATTTGAAGAGCACGGGAACCCTCACCACTAAAACCGGCCTCGAAACAGAGGTATGGAACAACCTAAGCGGTCAAGCCCAATACTCAGTTATTTCCCAAGTCGTTTCCGAAGCAGGTTACGAAATGACAGATGACGGTACACAAAAATTCACCTCAATCGGTTCCGCGGATCAAGCCTTGATGCTGTTACCTCAAAAGATCGAGGCCTGGAGTGAGTCAAATACAACAGGAGCCTATTTAACAATCTCTTGCAAAATCTATCAAAAACTTGCAAATGAAACAAAAATTTATTTACACGGTAGTGCCGACACTTATGCAGAAGTAAAGGTCGGAATTTCCAACAACTGGGTCAGAAACCAAAAAATCACTTACAACTTGAACATCGGTGCTACTGCGGGAGTCTTGACCCCCATCGAATTCGTAACAGAGGTTGAAACGTGGAGCCCTATTGACAAAGAAATTGTGAAATAATCCACTTGCTGATGCAACCATAATCATAGCCTAACGGCTCACTCGTGAGCGGTTGAATGTCCGCTCACGGGTACTAAATACAAACACAAAAAGTCAAACGATGAAAAGAAAAGAATACATTTTACTGTCGGCAGCACTATTGATCGCGTTTACATCGTGCGACAAAAGTAGAAACAATCCGGAACTTGTGAAGGAAAACGACAAAATTGATTTCGTCACCACACCATTCCACGAATCCTTCATCCAAGCCAATCAAGCCCGGGGAAGCGAGACCGGAAACGATGACATGCAAAATTTCGGGATATACGCTTACTACACAACCGACACATTCACCCCGGGGACCAGTTCCCCGAATTTCATGTGTAACACCCGGGTGCAAAAAGCGAATGAACAATGGACTTACGCACCCCTGATGTACTGGCCCAGTAGCGGTAACTTGTCGTTTTTTGCCTATTCTCCTTACGCAGAAGCCAACGACCTGTACTCCGCATTAACTTCCACGAACACCACGAGCGGTTATCCCCGGTTAACTTACACCGTTCCGGATGCCATTATAACACAACGGGATTTACTCGTATCGCTTCCCCTGATCGACCAGACGAAAGCCAACACGAATAGCAACGGGAAATTACCGTTAACATTCAAGCACGCCCTCTCATCCATCGTGTTCAAGGCCAAGATGAGCAGTTCATGCGATTTTCCTGTAAGAGTAACCTCCATCACACTAGGAGATTTCAAACACAAGGCCACCCTCTCTTATGTCAATTCTCCTGAAATATTTTCATGGACAACAACCCAAGATGCGGAGGATAAATCTTACACGTTAAGCACGAACAACACGGATCCCGGGTTGGAAGACACAGATCTATCAAAGATCACGAACGAATACACGTCCATCACCTCTACCAATTCGCATTTGATGTTATTGCCACAAGAAATTGACGCATCTGACGAGATTCAAGTCTCCGTCGAATACCGATTTGCAGCCGAGTCTATCCAAACCAGAGTTATAACGGTTTCATTAAAACAAATCATAAACTCCCTGGAAAGCGGGAAACGCTACTCAATAAACATCCTTGTATCAGCACTGGCAAATATCACATTAACCTGCACGGTAGCTCCGTGGATCCCAGAAACAGTTAACGTGCCTGAATTTAAATAAAAGGAAATATGAAAAAATATATATACCACGCATGTATCTTGATTCTATTAATAATCGCCTGTCAAGACGATAAATTCAAAGGTAATGAAAACAATGGAAACGCAACGTTAACGTTGAGATTCAACTCTTCCGGTAATACCATATCGCGAGCCGTGTCGAACGATGAAGAGGAACAACTGATCAGCAACGCTTACGTGTTCGTTTTTAATCAAGACGGTAGTAAAGTGTTCGGACAATTTTATGCAAACATATCCCAACCGACAACCTTTCAAACTCAAATAAAGGATATCCCTGCCGGAAACGATAAAACAATTGCCGTTGTCGCAAACATCAACACTCCGATTCACGAACTGAACGAGGAACAATTGAACAATGTAGCAAACAAAGCAGAATTATTAGCCTTGACCTCTCGCCTGCAAGACAACTTTCTTGAGAGAGGTACCCAATTTTTGATGAGCGGGATAAAAGAAGAAACAGATTTAATCGCCAATCAACAGAATGTTATTGACATTCCTTTAGTGCGAACAGACGCCAAAATTCGCTTCAACGTGCAAACAAAAGAAGGGGTAACTTTCACTCCGCGAGATTGGCAAGTTGCGGTCATACCTCAAAAAGTGAGCGTGTTCCCGAACACCACCCAAGGACAATTTGAATTTGAAAATAACTATTTTAACAGTATTTGGAACAACTTTGAAACCTCGTCCACGGGGAAGATCACGTTTGCATTCTACACACCTGAAAACAAGATAAATCCCAGAGAAGCAATCCCCGCCGAAGGAACATTTGCCGCCCAATACGCCCTGCGCGAGAAACAAAAAAAAACACCCAATCCTGATGGCAGTGAAACGAACGGAGATTACCAATACGCTGATCAACGGGCAACCTACGTGAAATTAAGAGGGAATATATCTTACGCCATCGCCGGAGGGCAAGAAATTTCAGCAGACGTGACCTACACGATCCATCTGGGAGGAGTGAATGGTGTGAATGATTACAACAGTCTCAGAAATCATTTTTACACGTACAACGTAACCATTAATAGCGTTGATGACATCATCGTTGAGGTCAAATCAACAACAGGCGATGAACCTTCTCCCGGAAGCGAAGGAGACGTTGTTATCGCAGAAAAAATCATGAGATTCGATGCCCATAATGAAATTTTCACGACAACTTTCATGCAAAAGAATATCGACAATTCTCTGACATGGAATGTCTATACCCCTTTCTCCAATGGAGCGGAAAATGAAAATCCCCAAGACTACAATTGGATATATTTTAACATTAACACAAAAGGAGGTACTACTTACAGTGGGAATTTTGTACCATATCAAGGAGACAACGAAGTTTACTCGGACACGGAATTCAATGCCCCCAACTTCACTCATCCTCTGGATCGTTACATAGCTGACATAAATCAAGGAAAGCAAAAAATGCTAAATATCAAACAACTCGTCAGCATTTTAAAGGAATGTAAACGTAGATTTTTAAAAGAAGCACCAGGAGAACATTTATTTGACAGTGGAGACAAAATCATATTTACCACCTATCTCAAGGAATATTACTACGAGGTGAATCCAGAAAATCCATCCGAAACCGTGGAGAACGGATTATGGAAAAAATTCGTCAACACCCAGGAAAGAGTACTCAATATCTTATCAAACCTTCAATACAGCAAAGACCAAATGAGTACCATATCCACCGCATTATACTCCATCCGGCAGGCTTCCATTCAAACAATGTACAATAAAGAGGCGACAGAAAATTTCACGGCATGGGGTTCCGAAGCCATACAGGATGAAACTCCTCTCCTATTCGAAACAGCACGCACAAAAACGAATCGCACATACAACAACTACTACAACGGTCGACAAAACTCCATCAACATGTGGATCGGGGAAAATTCTGTAAGTTGGGCAATCTACATTGATCCCACCACATGGAACATGAAATCAGAATATGAAGCGGCTAAATATAAATGCATGCGCCTCAATCGCGACATGAACGGGAACGGGCAAATCGATAAAGAAGAGATTCAATGGTACCTGGCCAGCATCAACCAACTCACAGACTTGTGGATCGGAGAAAATTCTTTTGACCCGCAATCCCGACTATACAAACTCAGCACATGGAAAATCGACAAACAATGGTACGCAAGCAGCACGATTCTTAATAAAGATCGCCAATGGGAAAGTAGTATAATAGATCCTATTTATAGTTACAGGGATGATCCCGAAGTATTGTGGTCCTCAGAAGGTTCTTCTGTCGGAGCATTAAGTGGTACCACCAGAGGCATTAATCACTCAAAAGTTTATTACAGGTGTGTCAGGAACTTGGGATTAGCTAAAAACGCACCGGAAGCAAAAACCCCCGATGACTTCGTCTCTTACGACGCCCAAAATAGGACAATCACCTTAACAAGACTGGATGCCAAATCATTACGAGGATTCAAAACCGAAGAAGAACTATCCGACCACAACGAACGTGATGTCCGTGGATATAACAAACCTTGGAAGGCTTTCGAAATACATAAAAACACATTCGACAACACTCTAACGTGGGAAACCGTTAGAGGCCGTTCTCAACCCGGGGGGAAGAATCCGATATGTCCCAATGGATGGAGAGTCCCCAATCAAAGAGAACTGGCACTAATGTATTCCAGAATGCCAAGAAACTCGACATCTTGGCCCTTGAAGAATCATTTCTCCAGAAGTAGTTTCAGTTTTAACCCGTCCAACGGTGAACGTGTTGGATTTTCCGTCGACAACAATGGAGAAGTATATTATTTGATCAACAATAAAAATACGGATAAGGGAGGTGTTCGTTGTGTAAAAGATATTAACTAACAAGGAGAAACAAACCATGGATAAACGAGAACTAACATCACTAGTTGCCGAACGTACTGGCTTGAAAAAAACAGATGTTTACAAAACCTTACAAGCCACAATCGAATGTATCACACAAGCATTACAATCTGGACAACGAGTTACCTTCATGGGTTTTGGTGCTTTTTACACCCATGAACGCCCACCCCGAATAAGTTACAACTTATACACGGGAGAACGTAAACAGATCGGTTCCCGGAAAGTAATTAAATTCAAATCAGCTCTTCCCTCTTCAGGAGAATAATGCAACCAGAGCAGCACCGTCTTAACAGGCGGTGTTTTTTTTATTTTCATTCCCTTATTACCACATAAAAAGCTATCTTCGCGTATATTAATTTAAAACGATATGCAACAAGATATAGTACATCCTGAAAATGACGCATGCTATGAAGGATTAGCTGTCAACAAGGGAATCGAACAACCGGATCCCGTGAATCCGGCAATAGCCGAAAGGTTGAAACACCTGAAGAAAAAATCGCTAAGCACGGACGAATATGTTTCCGGGATATTCCGGGGAGATATCAACATATTAAGCCAAGCGATCACGTTGGTTGAGAGTGCCCGCATTGACCACCAAGCCATGGCGCAAGAGGTCATTAATCGCTGTCTGCCCAACACGGGCAAATCGGTACGCATCGGTATCACGGGAGTTCCCGGTGCCGGGAAAAGTACATTCATCGAGGCTTTCGGGAAATTCCTCACGAACGAGGGACACAAAATCGCCGTGCTAGCCATCGACCCAAGTAGCGAACGCTCCAAGGGAAGTATCCTGGGAGACAAAACCCGTATGGAAGAACTGGCCTGTGACCCGCTAGCTTACATCCGTCCTTCCCCCTCGGCAGGTTCGCTGGGTGGAGTTGCCCGCAAAACAAGGGAAGCCATGCTTCTATGCGAGGCTGCCGGATTTGATATTATATTGATTGAAACAGTCGGTGTAGGACAAAGCGAAACCGCCGTTCACTCCATGGTCGACTTCTTCCTACTCGTGCAAATCGCAGGAGCCGGGGACGAATTACAAGGGATCAAACGAGGTATCATGGAAATGGCCGACAGCATTATCATCAATAAAGCCGACGGTAATAACATTACC
>OGIE01000666.1_pt1 | contig 50947 bp, 45 predicted proteins | sample 1571581 | NCBI WGS metagenome assembly OGIE01 (sample SAMEA2582021, study PRJEB24529) | metagenome | biome: Human gut stool | place: China | collected 2011 | reverse complement strand
ATGGCGGGGTAGCGGAAAAACTCGGACTAGCAGAACGGGACACCAGCAAGACGGTTCATTCGATATGGGAAGAAGAAATATTCGGCCTGATGCACCCGGACGATTTACTGGAAAAGCATTTGCAGGAACTCCGCTTCTTTCACTTCCTGAAAAGCGTCCCAAGCCGGAAACGCCGGGACTATTACCTTACACACAACATGCGTATGCGGGATAATTCCGGCAGATATATGCACGTCCTGCACCGGATATTCTATATAGCCAATGACTCAAACGGCAGTGTATGGCTGTCCCTCTGCCTCTACAACTTTTCCATAAATACCTCTCTGAACTGCATCATCATCAACTCCACCAACGGACAAGTCTTGGAATTGGAAAAGCAAAACTGCAACAATCTGCTGTCGGACAGGGAAAAAGAAGTCCTGCAATTAATTGATAAAGGGAAAATGAGTAAAGACATTGCCCGGATATTATCAATCAGCATAAATACCGTGAACCGGCACCGGCAGAATATTCTGGAAAAGTTGCAAGTGAGTAACTCCATTGAAGCCTGCCAGGTGGCTAAGGAGTTGAAATTGCTGCACACCTGACAAATGACTCATCAAAGTATTTATATTATCCATCATATGAAGCTACTGATTATTGAAGACGAACGTGAACTGTCGAACAGTATTGTCACTTATCTCAGTTCCGAAAATTATTTGTGCGAGCAAGCTTTCACTTATAATGAAGCAAAAGAAAAGATCGACTTGTATGATTATGACTGCGTACTGCTGGACCTGATGTTGCCGGGAGGAAACGGACTCGATATTCTGCATCGTATTCGAACAAAGAATAACCCGGTAGGGGTTATCATCATATCTGCAAAAGATTCTTTGGACGATAAAGTAAAAGGACTCGAAATCGGTGCGGACGACTATCTTGCCAAACCCTTTCATCTGCCTGAACTCAGAATGCGCATTTATGCCATCATCCGAAGAAAGAACTTCTCTGTCAGCAATATCCTGCAAAGCAATGGAATCAGCATCAATCTACTGAGCAAGGCAGTCAGCATTAACGATGAACCAATTCTATTGACGCGGACGGAATATGACCTATTGCTATTCCTCATCAGCAACAAAAACAAAGTAATTTCCAAAGGAGCCATAGCGGAACATCTGAGCGGAGATATGGCGGACATGCTGGATAACCACGATTTTGTCTATACGCATATAAAGAATCTGAAAGCCAAACTGGCAGAAGCCGGTTGCAAGGACTGTATTAAAAACGTTTACGGAACCGGTTATAAATGGACAGAACAATGAAAAAGAAGAGCCTGCTAAACAAGACGCTTACGCAGTTCATCATCTGCACAGCCATTATACTGCTGTTAGCAACACCTCTATTCTATCTTCTGACAAAGCATTATTATGCCGAAGACATGATAGACATCATAGAAGCGACACAGCAAGGGCATCCTCTACCCGAACTGGACCTGGAGCGTGATATCATGCACGGCGTCATGATACAATTCGCCTTGATTAGTGTTGTATTAGGAATAGCAATTGTATTCATGATGCGTTTCATATCACGCCGGTTGTGGAAACCTTTTGACGAGACATTGAGGCAGATTGAAAATTTCCGGCTTGAAAGCGGTACGATCCCACAACTACCCGAAAGCGGTATCAAAGAATTTGACAGGCTGAACCATACACTGGATCGCCTGGTGGGAAACAGTCTGAAAAGCTACCGGACACAGAAAGAGTTCACAGAAAATGCCTCGCACGAACTACAAACTCCGTTAGCTGTCTTCCAAAGCAAACTCGACCTGCTGCTTCAACAAGCAGACTTGACGGAACAGCAGGCAGCCGCCATACAGGATTTATATCAGGTTTCCAACCGCCTGTCACGCTTGAACCGGAACTTATTATTGCTTGCCAAAATAGAAAACAAACAGTACGGCCAAATGGATACCATCGACTTAATAACCGTACTGGATAAGCTTCTCCCCTCCTTGGAGAATCTGGCAGAGGGAATCAATATTCGCAAGGATTTCCATACACAAAGAATGGAAATCCGGGCAAACAGAACTTTATTAGAAAGTCTAATCAATAACCTGATTGTGAATTCTGTCCGTCATAATATGGCAAACGGAGATATCACCCTCTCCATTAAAAACCAACAATTGATTATCTCCAACACATCCGAAGAAAAAGCCCTGGACAGCCAACTCATATTCAACCGCTTTTACCGCCCATCTGAAAAAAACAAAGGAAACGGATTAGGGCTGGCCATTGCCAAGGCTATTTGCGACTATCATAATTGGATAATTACTTATCACTATGAAAGTAACCGGCATTATTTCAGCATCCAATTCTGAATCTTCAAACTTTCCACAAAATCGTCTTCTACTTTTGTGCTTATTCTTAACCCCCAAAGTAGAAAACGATGAGAAAAGCAACGAGTGTATTACTTATTCTTATTTGCACATGCAATCATTTAATTCATGCAACCATAAAAGACAGTATCCCATTTTCCCCCCGGCAAACCGCACATTCATATGAGAGAAAACTCGATAAAATCATTTCATCACATGCTTATCAGATGACTTATATCGGAGTTCCTCTCGTCATCGGAGGAATGATTGTAAAAAGTGAAGACGACCATTTCCGACAGTTACGAAACGACTATATGCCTTCCTTCCGACAGCATTATGACGATTACCTGCAATATCTGCCGGCAGCCGCAATGCTCGGTATGAAGATAGGAGGAGTTGAAGGACGGAGTTCATGGGGACGGATGCTGGCATCGGATGCTTTCACAGTTGCAATTATGTCTACAGTAGTAAGTCAACTGAAAGTAAAAACAAAAGTGATGCGTCCCGACGGTTCCAACAATCATTCCTTTCCTTCGGGACACACAGCTACCGCCTTTATGACCGCCACTATGCTCCATAAAGAATATGGCGATATAAGCCCATGGATTAGTATAGGAGCATATTCCGCAGCTACCGCCACCGGGCTCATGCGTATGGCAAATAACAAACACTGGTTAAGTGATATCATGGCAGGAGCCGGAATTGGAATCCTCTCAACCGAGTTGGGCTATTTCATTACAGACCTGATTTTCAAAGACAAGGGGCTATTGAAAAGTTCCCAATCAGATTTCTGTCTTGATAAGAAGATGCCGCCATCATTTCTCGGGCTTTATATGGGATTTAATATTCCTCTGAGTAAATATGACCTGGATGAACACACCACATTGAAAACATCTTCCGGCAGCACGAGCGGCATTGAAGGGGCCTATTTCTTCAATCCTTATTTAGGATTTGGGGGACGATTCACCATTTCCAATTTATCATTTCTACTTAATGATAACGAAGCCCAAAACCAAACATTCAGTTTTACATCTTTTTATACCGGAGGCTACTTTTCTTATCCCCTATCTTCACGTTTAGCTGTCGGCAGTAAGCTACTAGCCGGATATACCCACTATAATACATTGCAATTGCCCTATTCAACAATAAAGGCGAATGGCGGTCTTTGTTTGGGAAGCGGCTTGTCCTTACTCATTAAGGTGAAACCGAAGTTAAACTTCCGGTTCTTATTTGACTATAATCTGATTCCTCCACATAGTGTAAACACCAAAGAGTATATGCATACTTTGACATTAGGAGGCATGGTCGCCGTCACATTGTAGGCTAACAAAATTAGTTATTAGCTATCAGAAAGTCTCAGAATTATTGTATCTTTGAGCGATATATGGGAGAACCTCTTACCCAATACCTAAAAACTAACGAGAAGATAATTACAATTTAAGATTTATATTAACCATGAAAGTGAGTATCTTTTTAGTCTGCATGTTACTGACCTCTTTATTCAGTGCTTGCAATATCAACAAACGTAATCAACAGAAAGGACTGGAACAGCAAATCGAGCAAGTTCTGAAAGATAAAAAGGCAACTGTCGGCGTTGCCGTATTAGCTAATGATACAATCATTGCACTCCATAACAATCAAATTCATTTCCCTCTGTTCAGTGTCTTCAAACTCCATGTAGCACTGGCTGTTTTAGACAAAATGGATAAGGAGCATGTAAGCTTAGACAGCATCATGGAAATAAAAGCGGCCCAAATGTTACCCAATACATACAGCCCATTGAGACAGAAATTCCCTGACCAGGATTTCAGTATATCTTTGAGAGAGCTGTTAGAGTATAGCATATCATTGAGCGATAACAATGCTTGCGACGTACTCATTGACTATGCCGATGGTATAGAAAAAGTTAATAGCTACATAAAATCATTAGGTTTGAAAGACTTTAATCTGGCAGCTAATGAAGACCTCATGCACCGGGATGTGGCAACCCAATATCAAAACTGGAGCACCCCGGAGGCAGTGGTCAGACTGCTGGATATAGCTGACAAGCAAACCTTATTTGCCACCGAATACAAAGATTTCTTATGGCAAATCCTGAAAGAGACTTCCACAGGTACGGACAAACTGAAGGGGCAATTACCCCCTGATGTCATTGTCGGACACAAAACCGGTTCTTCCGACAGAACACCCGCAGGCGTAAAAACCGCCGACAATGACGCAGGCTTCATCATCCTTCCAGACGGACGAGAATATTACATCACGGTCCTCGTCATGGAATCACAGGAAAATGATCAGGAAAATGCAGCCATCATCGCCCGCATATCCAAGATAGTATATGATTCTTTAAATCCCAATATCCAATGAAAGAGAATACCGATCCCCGCTGGCTCGAATGGGCCAAAGAACTCCAATTCATAGCACAGGCAGGACTGACCTATACCAAAGACCCTTTCGACCTTGAACGTTTCGAACGTATCCGCGAAATATCAGCAGAGATAATGAGCCACCAGAGCGACCTGCCATTAGAAAAAGTGAAAGGCTTGTTCTGCAATGAAACAGGCTTTCAGACACCCAAACTAGACACACGGGCTGCTATCTTCAAAGATGATAAAATTCTCCTGGTAAAAGAGAAAGCCGGTGTATGGTCTTTGCCGGGTGGCTGGGTAGACGTGAATCAAACCATCAAGACCAATACGGAAAAAGAGGTAAAGGAAGAAGCGGGGTTAGATGTGAAAGCTGTTCGCCTGATTGCCGTGCAGGACAGGAATCTGCACAACGTACCACCCTATGCATACAATGTTTGCAAGGCTTTTGTGCTGTGCGAAGTAACAGGCGGAAGCTTTCAGAGTAACATAGAAACGACTGAAAGCAGATATTTCTCTCTGGATGAAATACCTGCGTTAGCGGAAGAAAAGAACAGCAAAGAACAGATAGCCATGTGCTTTGCTGCCTATCAGGACAAGAACTGGGAGGTACAGTTTGATTAGAATGCTTCTGCGAACTGAAACACAAATCCTGCCGTATCTTTTCCGAATCCATAATCAATACGGACTATCACCTAAAGAATATAAGAAAGATTGAGTTTATTATACCTTCCACAAGATTTTTTTTAGATATAAACACTGTAATTTCTCTATATATAGAGAAATTACTATTTTAGCAGATGAAAAAGATAAGAAAATATGGAAACACTCAAAGTACTTGATTATTCGAATGTGTTCATTGCAAGTTATTTTACGGATGATCGCCAGTGTTCGCATTCTAACCGCGAACATACTCTGATTTACCTTTGTTCCGGAGAACTGGAAATCGAAGAAAAAGGGAAAAAGACTATTCTGCATAAGGGTGACTGTGCTTTTATGCGACGTGACAATCAGATGCTGTTACAAAAGCGCGTCAAAACTGGGAAGCCCTATCGTTCTGTTGTTTTGAAGTTTTCCCGTAAATTCTTACGCGAATTTTATCAAAATCTGGATAAGTCCGCACTGCCCGAATATGCCAAACGGGATAAGAAAAGCCTATGTCTGTTGCCTAACGGACGTCCTGATATCAAGAGCTTGTTCGAATCCATTCTACCTTATTTTGATTCCGACATAAAACCTTCTGAGGATTTGTTGAAACTGAAAATGATAGAAGGGGTATACATACTGTTGAACACGAGCAAGGATCTCTACGCTTCACTCTTCGATTTTACCGACCCGTGGAAAATTGACTTATTGGAGTACATGAACAACAATTACATGTTCGATCTTTCTTTAGAAGAAATGGCAAACTATACGGGGCGTAGTTTAGCTACTTTCAAACGTGATTTCAAGAAACTCAGTGACTTGCCACCGCAGAAATGGCTGATAAAACGTAGGTTGGAAACGGCACACGAACTGATTACAACAGGCCGGAAGAAAGTTACAGAAGTATGCTTTGATGTCGGATTCAAGAATTTGTCGCATTTCTCCAAAATATATAAAGAAATGTATGGTATTTCACCGGTCAACAGTATATAACAAATCAAACCTACAGAAACCTGCCTTCCACAAGCAGCTCCGCAAATAGATAATGCGAAGCTGTTTAATAATCCATTTGAACCTTACAACAAAGCCCTTTGAGCTCTACAACAAAGCCCTTGCGATAAATACCCCGTATCTTTGTATCAGAACATTAAGGTACAATCGAAATATTCCATAAATGGTCGGAGTATTCTTTTACAAAAAGAGCAGTAAACCGATTCCTTTCTTTCGGCTTTTCTTCCGACTCATTGAGTGAACCTGATTCAGTCAGGGACTGAATGCCTTTGACTCCCTGACTGAATGCCTTTCAGTCCCTGACTCATTGTACCCCCATTCAGAGGGCGTCTGAGAGGGGGTGGAAAAAGTAACAAGACAGGGTAGAAACAGAAATGAATATTGCATACAAAATAACGCGGTTTGGTTTCTTTCTGCACGCAAATAAATCAATTCCGCCAATGGGTTAAGTAAGGAATTTCAAATCAAAACAAAAGATACAATTATGAACGATATTTTCACAAGAGACATTAACGGCGAAATGGTATCGCCCAACGACGAAGGATATAATGAACTAATTGCCGACATCTTTGCCACGATGAAAACCGCCACAGAGATGAACACGGGTTATCGTACTCCGGAAGAGGTACACAATTATATGGGGCAGATACTTGGAAAGCCGTTGGATAAAAGCACCACGGTATTACCTCCTCTCTATATAGACTATGGCAAACCGGTGAACATCGGCAAACGTTGCTTTATCCAACAGTGTTGTACGTTCTTCGGACGAGGAGGCATCACCATTGGGAATGATGTATTCATCGGCCCCAAAGTAAATCTGATTACCATTAATCACGATCTCGACCCCGACAACCGCAGTGCAACTTACGGACGCCCCATTGTGATAGAAGATAAGGTATGGATTGGCATCGGCGCAACCATTCTGCCTGGTATAAAAATAGGCTATGGTGCTGTTATCGGTGCAGGAAGTGTGGTTACAAAAGAAGTTCCGCCCATGACGATTGTGGCAGGAAATCCAGCACGAATCATCAAGAATATAAAAACAACTAAAAATAAAGACATATGAAGAAAGAAAAAAACCATAACAGCACATTTTGCAGAATCCATAGGGATAAATTTATCAGTATATGAATAATTTAGCCGTACTTGTATAAAACCGAAGAGTTTCCTATTTTTGTACCTAAAAAGAATGAGAAACCTTTTTAGTGTCCATCGCATTAATCATTGGAGCTACTTCAATGTATGCACAAAAAAATAGTAAAGATATGAAGAATGAAACAACTCCTCTCCGCCTGATTTACCCGCAATGGCAAGGCGGAATTGTAGATCACTGGATGCCGGATATTCCGGCAGAAGACTCTTCCAAAGGCTATTATTTAGGTGCCCAACTCTTAAACCTGCTGGCTCCCGAAAGCAACCAGAAAACGGTGGAAGTTCCGGTTTCACTGGAGATAAACGACCGGGCAATAGAAAAAGGCATCAGTGCTCGCAATGTCATTGTAAAACAAAGCAAGGCGGCACTCAATATACTTAATGAAAATAATCCGGATAGAATCCTCACCCTCGGTGGAGAATGTTCAGTGAGCGTTGTCCCGTTCACTTATCTGGCAGCCAAATATCCGGATGATGTAGCCGTAGTCTGGATAGATGCGCATCCGGACATCAACCTGCCTTATGATGAATACAAAGGGTACCATGCAATGGCCCTCACAGCATGTTTAGGCATGGGGGACGAAGAAATTGTCAATATGCTACCCGGCAAATTCGACATTTCCAAAGCATTGATTGTAGGCTTACGTTCGTGGGATAAAGGTATGCAGGAGAGGCAAAAGAAATTAGGAATAAAAGGACTAGCACCCAAAGACATAGCAGAGAATAGTACCGCCATCATGGAGTGGCTGAAAGGAACAGGAGTTTCCAAAGTCGTCATCCACTTTGATCTGGACGTGATAGACCCTGCCGACATGATTGCAGGCGTCGGTGTGGAACCGGATGGCATGAAAACCGAGGAAGTAGTCCGCGTGATTAACGACATTGCTTCCGAATATGACCTGGTAGGACTGACCGTAGCCGAACCGATGCCACGTATCGCTATTAAAATCAGAAATATGCTGAACCGGTTGCCTTTATTAAAAGAGTAAGAAAAGAGAAACTCACAAATAATCTCTATATTTGTATGGTCTCAAATAAAAACAACTGGAATCTATAAAAAATACGGACCATGCATACGATATTGATTATTGAAGACGAATCAAGAGTAGCCAGCCTGCTCAAGAATGGACTGGAAGAGAATGGTTATCGAACCATGGTAGCTTACGATGGCGTCATGGGACTGCGTCTCTTCCGTGCCCATACTTTCGACCTGGTAATCTCCGACATCATTCTACCCAAGATGGATGGTTTTGAGTTGTGCAAAGAAATCCGCAAAGCAAATCCCAGTGTCCCCATCCTGATGCTCACAGCCTTAGGCTCTACAGACGATAAACTGGATGGATTTGATGCCGGAGCGGACGACTATATGGTGAAACCTTTCGATTTCAGGGAACTCTATGCAAGAATCAAAGTGCTGCTGAAACGGCATCATGAAAATAACGCCTCCCCGCAGCCCAAAGAAATAAGGTATGCCGACCTGTATATTGACCTACAAGGCAAAAACGTAAAACGGAACGATACGCCTATCAAGCTCTCCCCAAAAGAATATAACCTTCTGGTATATATGGCTGACAATGCCGAACGGGTTCTCAGTCGTGTGGAGATTGCTGATAAAGTATGGAACACCCACTTTGATACCGGAACAAACTTCATTGATGTGTATATCAACTATCTCCGCAAGAAGATTGACCGGGACTTCGAAACCAAACTAATCCATACCAAAGCCGGCATGGGTTTTATCCTGACCGACAAGCTATGAAAATCAGAACTGCACTAACCCTGCGATACACCTGCATCACAGCCGCCGTATTCCTTGTATTCATTACGGCCATCTACTGCGTCAACGAACATTCGCGCAGCAGTGCCTTTTTCAGAAACCTGAAAAGCGAGGCTATCACCAAAGCACATCTGTTTCTGAATAATCAGGTAGATGCGGCAACCATGCAATCCATTTACCTGAATAATAAGAAATTCATAGATGAAGTGGAAGTCGCCGTCTACGACACCAACTTTCACATGCTATATCATGATGCACTGCAAAACGATATCATAAAGGAAACACCGGAAATGATTAGGCGTATCATCCAGAAGAAAGAAATTGATTTCTATATAGGCAAATATCAGGGAGTAGGCATCATCTACACTTTTGAGGGAAAAGAATATATCGTCACAGCCGCAGCCTATGATGGTTACGGATATGCCAAACGCGAAATCCTGGAAGAAACCCTTGTTTTATTGCTGGTTAGCGGGCTCTCCATCCTGATCATCGTAGGTTATATCTTTGCACGCAGTTCCTTAGCTCCCATACGGGGAATAGTAAAGGAAACCGAAAGTATCACAGCCTCACAAATAGACAAACGTTTACCTGTAAAGAACGAAAAAGACGAATTAGGCGAGTTGAGCCTTACTTTCAATGCTTTACTCGACAGATTGGAAAAGTCATTCAATTCGCAAAAGATGTTCATCAGTAATGTCTCCCATGAACTACGCACCCCTATGGCAGCCCTATCTGCCGAATTGGACTTGGCACTTCAAAAAGAAAGAACTCCTGAGCAATACCAGAATGCCATCCACAATGCCTTACAAGATTCCCAAAGAGTAATAAAACTGATAGACGGCTTACTGAACCTAGCCAAAGCCGACTATGCACCGGAACAAATTAAAAGAGAAGAAGTCCGTCTGGATGAACTCTTGCTTGATGCAAGGGAACTCGTGCTAAGAGCCCACCCCGATTATCATATCGAGCTTGTATTTGAACAGGAAGCGGATGATGACAAAGTACTTACTGTAATCGGAAATAGTTATCTGCTCACAACGGCATTCGTCAACCTGATAGAAAATAACTGTAAGTATTCTCAGAACCGGACCTCCTTCATCCAAATTGCATTCTGGGAACAATGGTCCATCATACGCCTGTCCGATGATGGTGTAGGCATGTCCGAGAAAGATAAAGAAAACCTTTTCCAACTGTTCTATCGCGGAGAAAACAAAGAGATCGCATCCGGATATGGCATCGGCATGACTCTGGCTCACAAGATACTAAGCCTTCACAAAGGTGAGATTTCCGTCTTTTCACACCAAGGAGAAGGTACTACTTATGTAGTAAAACTACCGCATATCTAATTTCTCTAATAGTTTTCTAATACCACTCTAATAAATCTCTAACGGCTTCCCTGAAAAGCCTTACTTACTTTTGCGCCGTGAAAGAATAAACGCAATTAGTAACTTAAAAAAAATTAGAGATTATGATGTGGAAGAAAAAGTTACGCCAGCCGCAGTATGCATTTAATTCAGAGAAGGTTTTCCTGGCAGCCACACAAGCTACCAAGTCTGTTTACTCCTACCTGCAAACAACCAGGCTCGGCTTGACCAAAGCTGAAGTAGAAAACAGGCAAAACACGTACGGAAAAAACGAAGTGACCCATGAACCAAAGAAGAATCCCTTTGTCGTCTTTATCAAGACTTTTATCAATCCGTTTATAGGTGTACTTACCGGGTTAGCTGTTATATCTCTCGTTATTGATGTGCTCATGGCCGCACCGGGAGAACAAGAATGGACAGGAGTCATTATCATCGCCGTCATGGTGATATGCAGTGTTATCCTGCGCTTCTGGCAGGAATGGAAAGCCAATGAAGCCACAGAATCATTAATGAAAATGGTAAAAAACACTTGTCTAGTGAAACGTGCCGGTGGCTGTGAAGAAGAACTGGACATCACGGAACTTGTGCCGGGAGACATAATCTACCTGGCTGCAGGAGATATGATTCCCGCTGATTTACGAATTATCGAATCAAAAGATTTGTTTATCAGTCAGGCTTCCCTGACTGGAGAATCGGAACCGATAGAAAAGTTCCCGGAAATCAAAGAGAAGCAATACAGAAAAGGCAGCATCGTGGAATTGGATAACATCTGCTACATGGGTTCCACCGTCATCAGTGGAGCCGCCAAAGGTATTGTTTTTGCAACCGGAAACAGAACTTACCTCGGAACCATTGCCAGAAACCTGAATGGACACCGGGCAATAACCGCCTTCGACAAAGGTATCAGTAAAGTCAGCCTCCTGCTTATCCGATTTATGCTGGTTATGGTTCCATTCGTTTTTTTTATCAACGGATTCACAAAAGGTGATTGGTTCGAGGCTTTCATTTTTGCCATCTCGGTAGCTGTGGGATTAACTCCCGAAATGCTTCCGATGATTGTCACCGCTAACCTGTCCAAAGGAGCTTTATCCATGTCCCGAAAAAAAACAATTGTCAAGAATCTGAATGCAATTCAAAACTTTGGTGCCATGAATATACTATGTACGGACAAGACAGGTACACTCACCTGCGATAAGATTGTATTGGAGAAATATATCAATGCCGACGGAAGCGCTGACGAGAGCAAGCGTATTCTGCGTCATGCTTACTTCAACAGTTATTTCCAGACAGGGCTGAAAAACCTGATGGATAAAGCAATCCTATCTCATGTGAAAGAACTGAATTTAGAACACCTGAAAGACGACTATACCAAAGTCGATGAAATCCCCTTCGACTTCATACGCAGAAGAATGTCCGTAGTAATAAAAGACAGACAGGAAAAACGACAGATCATCACTAAAGGTGCGGTAGAGGAAATACTTGCCATCTGCTCGCACACAGAATTCAATGGAAAAGTATATCAGCTAACAGATGAGCTAAAAGCAAAAGCCAAACAAATTAGTGATGAGATGAACCGTAAAGGTATGAGAGTGTTAGCCGTCTCGCAAAAAAGCTATGTCGAAAAAAATGGCAATTTCTCTGTAGGTGATGAAAAAGAAATGGTATTGATCGGCTATCTGGCTTTTCTCGATCCCCCAAAGCCTTCCGCAGCAGAAGCTATCAAGCAGCTGCACGAGCACGGCGTGGAAGTTAAAGTGCTGTCGGGGGACAATGACATTGTAGTAAAAGCAATCGCCTTGCAGGTAGGTATCGACACTGGTCATTCGCTGACTGGTCCTGAAATAGAAATGATGGACGAAACCGCCCTGAAAGAGCAGGTAAAGACGACCACCGTATTTTCCAAACTGACGCCCTTGCAGAAAACGCAAATAATCTCCATTTTACAAGAACAGGACAACACGGTGGGTTTCCTGGGTGATGGCATCAATGATGCGGCCGCACTGCGCCAGTCGGACATAGGTATTTCTGTAGACTCGGCCGTGGATATTGCCAAGGAAAGTGCCGACATCATTCTGCTGGAAAAAGATCTGATGGTACTGGAAGACGGCGTGATAGAAGGAAGAAAAACATTCGGAAATATCATCAAGTACATCAAGATGACGGCAAGTTCAAATTTCGGGAATATGTTCAGTGTTATGTTTGCCAGTGCATTCCTGCCTTTCCTGCCGATGATGCCTATTCATCTGCTCATCCAAAATCTGTTGTACGATATTTCCCAGACCACTATCCCTTTCGACCGCATGGACCCGGAATTCCTGAGGAAACCGAGAAAATGGGATGCATCGGACCTGAGTCGTTTCATGATTTATATCGGACCGATCAGTTCTATATTCGATATCGCCACTTATCTGGTGATGTGGCATGTATTCGGCTGTAACAGTCCTGAACATCAATCGTTGTTCCAGTCGGGATGGTTCATCGAAGGATTGCTTTCGCAGACTTTGATTGTACACATGATACGTACGCGGAAGATTCCATTCATCCAAAGCCGCGCCACATGGCCTGTTATAGGAATGACGTCTTTAATCATGGTAATAGGCATTATCATACCGTTTACCTCTTTCGGGGCATCCATCGGTTTGCAGGCATTACCGCTAAGTTATTTCCCGTGGTTAATAGGGATACTGCTCTCCTACTGTATTCTGACGCAGCTCATGAAGAATTGGTACATTAAGAGATTTACACGCTGGCTATAAACAGAAAGAATCATGAAAAGAATAGTAATGTTATATGCGGTGCTCGCAGGGAATCTCCCCTGCATGCCCGCACAAGAAATCAACATGATATACACCGCAGAATGGCAACTCAATTTCCAAAAGAAAATGAATGTATGTAACCTGCTTCGACTTGATGCCAATATTCCTGCGCTGAAAGGTGGAGAAGTAAATGCAGCAACCATTCACCTATACAAAACAAAAACTGAACGCATTACCGGAGATTGGCAAGTGTTTTCAAACATCGAAGAAGATAATCTGTATGCTGGCATAGCCGTATTGGGATATACGCAACGGATTGGAAATACCCAACTCTTTTTGGGGATACGCAATCTGAATGAAGATTACTTCATTGCTCCGGGCATGTCACTGTTCAGCAACAGTTCTTGTGGAATTTTTCCTACAATATCCGCCAACTATCCGATCGCCAATTATCCTTTATCCGGCATCTGCATTGATTATAAAATTCATCTCAACCATTGGCTCATTCAAAGTAGCATATATGGCGGAAAAGCGTACAACGGATGGAACAGACATAACAATCCATTCATCATTAACCTACGGGATAACGGAATTTTCAGTATTACAGAAAGTAATTATGGCACAGATTATGGCAGATATTTTATGGGTTTTGCTTTACACAACAGGATGCATTTATGTTATGAAGATGCAAAACAGAAAGTATTGGAGAAAGAAGAAAAAAAAGTAAGTTTCGCATGGTGGGCCTACCTTGAGCAAACACTGTGGAGAATAAAAAAACGGGAAATAAATCTATTGGCACAATATTCACAAAGCTATCACATCACAGACGGATGTACAAGGTATATGGAAATAGGTTCTACCTACAAACAATATGACAATCCAGAGAAAGCATACCACTTAGGAGTGTCGGTCCAATATGCCGGTTACACCTACGGGACAGAAGTTTCGACAGAAATGACTTACCGCAAACACTTCGGTACTGCTTTTTTCATACAACCTGCTTTCCATCTGGCAAGGAACAAATATGGTTGGCATTCTACGCTATCTGTACGTTTATCCTACATGATCAACTTTTCACCGAGAGAATAAGGTGATTGATAAAAGTTTTCATTTATAATTTGTGAAATAGTAGTAATTCTTTTCGTCTCTGTTGAACCAATGCCCATACTGCGTGTTCTCAAAGCAAAATAGAAAGTAATTTAGTTTTTAACCATTAAACCTTTTAAATTATGACTTGTAAAGATTCTCATTTTCTAATTGGACTGGGAGTAGGTTCAATCTTAGGAGCGCTGGCATACGGTTTTGCCCGCAGTTCAAGAGCTAAAAAAATGAAAGCGGAAGTATGCGATGCCCTGCACAGAATTGAAGGACATACCGAAGACTTGCTGGAAACAGCTAAAGAAAAGGCATTGTATGCCGGAGAAAGAGTAGCGGACAAAGTAGCAGACGAAACTTCTGCCATTGCCGGAAAAGCAAATGATCTCAAAGGCAAAGTACACTCGCTGGCCGACGAAGCAAAGAAGTAAACTAACCAATTCTGACCACAAAGGCAGAGAAAGACGGATAAATATCCGCTTTTCTCTGCCTTTTTTCTATCTTTGCGCGCATTTTACTAAAAAAACAACACAATATAGATGAAAAGAAACAACTGATAAGAATGGATATATACCAAAATGAAATCAGGAAGTATTGAATACACAAAATTATACTATATTTGCGATTAGATAATAAATCTAATAATTATGATAGCAAAAAGAGTATACCTCATATTTATATCCATACTGGCCACAATCTTTCCAGCCATAGCCCAACATATACTTTATACAGAATTGCCTACCCAAGACCAATTACCTACCGCCCCAATATATCGGGCTTTTCAGGATAAGGAAGGCTATATGTGGTATGGAACCGGAGGTGGTGGTCTTTGCCGCGATGACGGATATTCCATTAAAATATTCCGTTCGGATTTCAAAACTCCTGATTTGTTAGAAAGTAACTGGATAACCTGCATTACAGGAGATAACCAATATAGAATTTGGTTTGGAACTAAACGTGGCCTATATCTACTGGATAAAAAAGACTATCAAATCCGCCTTTTCGGTGATAAAGAAATAGAACACTGGAGCATAGACGCAATATTAATAGCCACCGACGGTACTATCTGGATATCTGCCAATCATCTGATATTACACTATGATGCCACAGGCAGAAAGCGGTTGGGTACCTATTCCACGGAATGGAAAGGTAAGTCGCGCCCGGTATCACAAATTTATGAAGATAGAAGTTCAGAGATATGGATGATACAACAAAAAGGGGGCGTTTTCAAATTTGATTCCGAAAAAAACGACTTCACTCCATATCCCTGGACATTTGATTCAACTCCCACCTATTTTATGCAAGACATCGCATCTCCAGGCTATTGGATTTCAACATGGGGTGAAGGCATCGTCTATTTTAATCCGAAAGCGGAAACCTCAAAAGGGATGTTCTCCACCCAACCCATATTCAGTAAGTCAACTAACTCAAGAAAACAGATTCTCGGAATGTTGCAAGACACTGTCCGGCAATGTATCTGGACAATAACAGCCGATAACCTATACACGTATCGGACCTCCGAGACACACGAATTACTTTCTTGGGGAGAGTATGAAGGATATTCTTCCACCCCAATGATACTCAATCAACTCATTAGTGATTACAATGGAAATATCTGGGTACCCTCTTTCCATCCACATACATTTATATTATCTTTTCCCAAAAACCAGCTTATCCGTCATTCTGTTCCGTTATTGGAAGCAGAAACGGGACAACCGGCTCTTCCGGCATCTTTTATATGCGACAAAGGGCGATATTGGTTCTGTCAAAGACGTTCCGGATTATATCTGTATACTCCTGAAAATAACAAACTCCTACCTGTTTCCACATCCCTCCAACATAATGGCGACAAAATATCTCCCCTATTAATAAAAGCAAGAGATAACAAAAGTATCTATACGGTACTAAATGACACCAATGTTGTACGCGTAAACTGTGAAACTAACAAACTACCGATAATGGAGAAGGCTGTTTGTCTACCTTTTCATGAGCGGATTCATACATTGCGTGAGGATGCACAATCTTGTTTATGGATAGGTACGAGCAATGGTCTTTTCCGATATAACCTGTTATTGCGACAGTTGGATCAACTGCTGAAAGATATGGGAGTCATTAATGACATTGCCATCCAGTCCGATGGTACAGTCATTTTAGCAACAGAGAAACAGGGTTTGTGTATATTCCGTCCCGATTCAGAGATGCAAAGCTATAATAAAGATGAAAATTTCATGTCAGTCGACATAGCACCCGACCAAACTATTTGGACAAGTACTACCCGAGGAAATATCTATTCCTTTCATTCCGGCAAACACGCTCTGACATCTGTTACAGAGGAATGTGGCATGAACGGTGATGCAGTAACCACTATCAAAGCTGATAATAAAGGAAGCATCTGGATGTTGACAGACCAACGTATCATCATATATAATCCATCCGACCAATCAACGAATGCCATTTATAGTTCCGACCCATCTGTTGCAATGAACAGTTTCCTCTCCCTAAATAAAGACAAAGACGGAACTATTTTCGTCGGTGGCACAGGAGGCTTTTGCTCATTTCTGCCTTATGAAGGCCTGAATGCCACTACACGAAATGTTCCGGTCAAGCTATCAGCCATAAAAATAGATGATTGCCTCAGACTGCCAGGATATGCAGAAGAAGAATTTATATTGCAGCCCAGCGAACAAAGTATAGACCTATTTTTCTCCACACTCGACCACCTCCATGCAAAGAAAATACGCTATGCCTTCAGGTATGGTACAAATGACTCCTGGAATTATCTGCCGGAAGGGCAAAACAATATCTATCTCGCCGGATTATCTAAAGGTTTCCACACCTTGGAGATAAAGGCAACAGATAACAACGGACATTGGGGTAGTAACAGTATGGAGATTAGAATACAGCGTCTACCAGCATGGTACGAAACAAAATGGGCTTATACCTTATATATACTTACTTTAATTATAATCGCCTGCTTTGCACTTCGCTACTATATGGAACACAAAAAACAAAAATTACTCGATGAACAAATCCAAAATAGCGCGAAAGACTTACAAGGTCTCGTTTGCCAATTATCAGAAGATATTCTGACTCCCGCACCAACTGATGGTCTTGACATGAAGTCACTTCTGGTCAGTATCCAAAAAATCCTTTTGCAACAGAAGCAAACTAAGGCAGAAGTTACATCAAGCAATGATGAAATCAGTGATAACGAAAATATACTATCCGTTTCTGATGAAAGGTTTGTCCAAAAAGCACTCGATTATATAGAGCAAAACATAGACAACTCCAACTATTCAGTAGAGCTGCTAAGTAAAGACTTGGGTATGGAACGGACAGGGCTCTACCGGAAGTTAGTATCCATCATCGGCAAAACGCCAACAGATTTCATCCGCTCAATCCGTTTGAAACGTGCAGCGTTACTTTTAGAGGAAGGATATTCTGTTTCCGAGGCAGCCGACCGTGTAGGCTTCGGCACTGCCAGCTACCTGAGCAAGCGTTTCCAAAAGGAATTCGGAATGAAACCGTCAGAATACATCGCGTCACTCAAACAATCTAAAAATAAAGCTGAAAAATAAGACTTTCAACCTCCATCACCTATTTTTCAACATTTGAACGCCCTGTAACAACAGGGCGTTTCTAATTTTGCACCGTCTTCACAGGCATCAGAACAGTAATAATCTAACAATTAAAAACATGAAAACAAAAAATCTATTTCTATCCTTATTTCTATTATTCATAATAGGTAACTTGCACCCTTTACGTGCCCGCACTCCGCAAGAAAAAGAGATGAAAGCCTATCTTCTGGTATATTTCAAAGATACTGATCATGACCTTCACATGGCTATCAGTCCTGATGGATATACTTTCACCGATATAAACAACGGAAATCCTGTCATGCTGGGAGACACCATCGCCCTGCAAAAAGGTATACGCGACCCTCATATTTATCGTGGTCCAGACGGTGCCTTCTATCTGACGATGACGGATCTGCATATCTACGCTCAAAAAGAAGGTTTACGTGAAGAAGAGTGGATGCGTCCGAAAGACGAATATGGCTGGGGGAATAACCGAGCATTAGTATTAATGAAATCGCACGACCTGATTCACTGGACACGTACCAACATCCGCATCGATCAATTGTCACCCGAATTGAGTGAGATAGGTTGCGCATGGGCTCCAGAAACTATCTATGATGAAGAAAAAGGGAAAATGATGATTTATTTCACTATGAGATTCAGAAATGAAGAAGCTAAAATGTACTATGTATATACCAATGAAGATTTCAACAAGATAGAATCTCTGCCTACCTTATTGTTCGACTATCCTCAAAAAGATATTTCGGCCATAGACGGTGATATTACCAAAATCGGGAATAAATACCATCTGTTCTACGCATGCAACAAAGGAATCATGAAAGCTGTATCTGACAAGCTGACCGGCGATTATCAATTTGACCCGACATTTTATGATTCGGAAGAGAAATCATGTGAAGCCCCCAATGTATGGAAGCGAATCGGCGAAGATAAATGGGTACTGATGTATGACATCTTCGGAATCAAGCCCAACAACTTCGGTTTTAGAGAAACTTCTGATTTCAAGCATTTCACAGACTTAGGACGTTTTAATGAAGGAGTAATGAAAGCCACCAATTTCAATATGCCCAAGCACGGAGCTGTGATACAGTTGACGGAGAAAGAAGCAAACGACCTGTGCAAATATTGGAACTGTCCTATAAGCTTCGGAGAAACACTTCCAGCACAAGAGTATCCCAAAGTTATCTTACGGGGAGACTATGCCGATCCTACCATTCTCCGAGACGGAAAAGATTTCTATATGACTCATTCCGCCTTTGTTTACGCACCAGGATTTCTGATTTGGCACTCTACCGACCTCATAAACTGGCAGCCTCTTGTGCGAACAATGACTGACATCACAGGTTCTGCTTACGCACCCGACCTGGTAAAGCATGGTGACACTTATTATATTTATTATCCATCTAACGGAACTAATTATGTGATTTGGGCAAAAGATATTAAAGGTCCCTGGAGCAAGCCTGTTGATTTGAAACTGCATCGCTATATCGATCCGGGACACATTGTGGGTGAAGACGGAAAGCGTTATCTACATCTCAACAGAGGTGATATGATACAGCTCACCGATGATGGCCTGGCTACTGTCGGAGAAGTATTCCACACATACAGTGGCTGGCAATACCCGGAAGATTGGGATGTGGAATGCTTCTGTCTTGAATCACCTAAACTGACTTACAAAGACGGTTATTACTATCTAACTAGTGCAGAAGGCGGCACGGCCGGACCTGCAACCAGTCACATGGTAGTCTCAGCCCGGTCGAAAAGCGTAAAAGGTCCTTGGGAGAACTCGCCTTATAATCCAATCGTACATACCTATTCAGCCAGCGAACAATGGTGGTCAAAAGGGCATGGGACATTGATTGATGATGCAGAAGGCAATTGGTGGATGGTTTATCATGCCTATGAGAACGGAGCATATACGTTGGGGCGCCAGACTCTTATAGAGCCTGTAGAATGGCTCAACGACGGGTGGTTCCGCTCTATGCAAACACACAAACCGGTTCATCCGACAGAGATTCCGGCAGAACCAAGCATGGAACTTTCTGATGATTTCAATTCAGAAGAATTAAGTATCCAGTGGACAACCTGGGGAAAGTATAACCGACAGGATTTTGAGTTAAAAGATGGCAAGTTGTATATACAGGGAAAAGGTACATCACCTAAAGATAGCCGCTTGCTGCTGGTCACGGTTCCTGATAAGTCGTATCAGATAGAGACCCAAGTTGATTTAATGAATTCCGGCACAGGCGGATTGGTTCTATATTACAACGAAAAAGCATTTGCCGGAATCGTGTCCGACGGGAAGCAATTCATTGTTTATAAAAATGCAAACGAACAGGAAAAAGTACCCAACACTTTTGGCAAACACTTCTTCGTCAGAATTATCAATGAAAAGCATAACTGCACTTTACAAGTAAGCCGGGACGGCACACTGTGGGAAACCATAAAGAAGGATATAGACGTATCCGGATTTCATCATAACAACTACCGGGGCTTCTATTCACTAAAAGCAGGGTTAATAGCAACCGGTGATGCGACGGTAGCTTTCAATGACTTCCGTTACACTCCTCTCACAAACAAAAAAAATCCGGTTCTGAAAGGCCTTTATGCCGACCCTGAGATTCTATACTCACAAAAAGACAAAAAATACTATATTTATCCTACCAGTGACGGATATAAGAACTGGGAAGGTTGGTACTTTAAAACCTTTTCATCGGATAATTTAAAGGACTGGAAAGATGAGGGTGTCATTTTAGATTTAAAGAAAGATGTTCCATGGGCCGGCGGACGAGCATGGGCACCTTGTATCATAGAAAAGAAAGGACGGAAGAAGGGAGAATATAAATACTATTTCTATTATACCGGAGCCGGAAAAATTGGAGTAGCCGTAGCCAATGAACCAACCGGCCCTTTTGTGGATTCAGGTGCTCCTTTGCTCGACCAAAGGCCTGAAGGCACCAATAGAGGAGCTGTAATTGACCCTGATGTATTCCATGATCCAGTTTCCGGAAAAGATTATTTATATTGGGGAAACGGCTTTTTAGCTGTTGCAGAGTTGAACAAAGATATGATTTCTATTAAAAAAAAGACACTGAAACTCTTGACGCCTCCTCAATACAGTGAAGGTACCTACGTTTTCTACCGGAAAGGTCTCTACTACTTTCTCTGGTCTAAGAATGATACAAGAAGTGAAGACTATCAGGTTCGTTATGGCACTTCTAAATCTCCAACCGGACCTATAAGTATTCCCGAAAACAACCTGATACTTTCAAAGGTTCCCGAAAAAGGTATTTATGGAACGGGACATAATTCGGTACTGCAAATGCCGGGAACAGATGAATGGTATATAGTATATCATCGTTTCAATCGCCCGAATGGAATAAAGATGGGACGGGACGCCGGATACAATAGAGAAGTATGTATAGATAAGATGGAGTTTAATGAAGATGGTAGTATAGTGCCTATAACTCCCCTATTGTAATACATTCCATTTACGGTTACTATCCAGATGCGATTAGGATATTTGTTTAGAGACGAGTGAATAGGCTTCCCCTATCAATGGGGCGGGATATTCACAAATTTCCAATATCCTGATCGCATTATGTTCAGTTGCAATTCCTTCTTTCAGTTTATAGTCGAAAGATAAGACACCCTCCTTCACAGACTCACTGAAATAATACAATTCATACTCTTGTTCCAGCATATCCGCCAGTTCAAGGTCGTGCGTGGAAACAAAGACTAAATTCCCGTTTTTCACCAGCCAGGACAGTACAGACTTGGCTATGGCTATCCGTTCCTTAGTGTTTGTTCCACGAAACAGTTCATCGAGCAGGAACAAATGGTTGCCATTGTCACTTTCATCGATAAACTCTTTGATGGTCGTCACTTCCTGCATAAAATAGCTCTTATTTTCCATCAGGTTATCTCCCTGGTGAATGGAAGACAACAATGACATTTGCAGGTCCGCTTCAAAAGTTTCTGCAAAACAGGTATGGAGTGCCTTTGCAGCCAACAGGTTCACTCCTATTGTCCGCATAAAGCAGGTTTTCCCGGCCATATTCGAGCCGGTTATCAATGCCGACTTACCGTGCAGGACTAGGTCGTTCGAAACACAATTCTCTATCAGAGGATGATAAACAGACCGGATACGCAGCCTCTCACCCACCTTGTTCTCTCCCGGCAGACAATAATAAGGTAAATTTTCCCTCAATATGGAGACTGAAAAGAGGGTATCCAAAAAGCCAATAAACTGGTAGATACCGTGAATGGCAGCAGACTTCTCTTTGAATAGTTTGAAAGTTTTCCCCACTGCATAAGCCTCATGAAGAAAGAATATTCGGGCAAGTTCGGCTACAATATAGAACAGAATAGCCATATCATTATCCAGTGTCATATTGAAACGGAAGTAGGAAATATACTTTTTCAGCCCTTCCACCTCCTTCAGATCATCAGCTATATGCGGGACCACAGACGCAAACTCCCGTTTCTGCGCCAACCGTTCAGCCTGCCTTATCATTTTAATCAATTGGGGAATTGAAAAAAAGTACCCTTGTATCTTCGGTTTGCAACGATAGTGCAACACGCCATTAGTGATGAAAGCAATGACAAACAGAGTCAGGAAATATCCCGAATGGGTAATCAGAGTCAAAGCAAGAAACAAGAACGGCAGGAAACGGCAAATGCTGATACCTTTCATCTCCTTACGGGAAATCTCCACATTGTTCCCCTCAATAATGGATACAATGGAGTAAGCGTCCGGCTTATTCAGTTCCTTCAATGTCTTAGACAGGAAATCGCGCAATTCCGTATTTGCGGACAGTGAACTGAGCAAAGCCTCCTGCTTTCCAATGCCTGAAACTTTGTCCGACAACAAAAGATAATACAGGTATTGCCGACCGATGGATGAATTACAATAATCTATTTCTGCAAACAGATCATCCAGATTTAAATCATCAACACAATTAGCGGGCAATCCCGTTTCACTCTCTTCGGTTCTATAAAGGAAATAATTAGCGATTTCTGACATAAACAATAGCTTTTTGATAGAATTTTATTCGCCTTCTTCCGTGTCAAGACAGAAGGGAAACAACAAATCTATGAAAATCAAGTGAAAAAGCAATCATAATCCATCTCTTTTTCAATTGCAAATGGAAAAGAAAAAAGGGAGAAATTCTTTAGACGCAGAACGTCTAAGAATTTCTCCCCCATTCAAACTAAAAAATCAGAGAAAAATTTATCGTGTTTCTATTTCGTTCACCAGTTCGGCTGTTGTGTAAACTCTCTCTCCTAAAAGATTAAAATTAATCCATGAAGCGTCATCAGCATTCATGTCTCCAATGATGGCCGAAGCTGTGGCATCAAAGACAACAGCCGCCTCAAACCCTCTTTCCTGCAATTCACGCAAGTGAGATTCTGCACATAAATTGCCGGACATTCCACAGATAATTACTTTATTGATTCCCCTTTTCCGCAACTGCAAAATAAGGTCATTGTTTTCCGGACCGAAAAGTTTATGCGGAGCAGTCACTATCACATTTTCTCCATCATTGATATAAGGTTTATATATGTCCAGCCAGTCCGCTCCCGAACCTTCAAACTCTTCTCCGGTAAGTTGCCCTTTTCTTTCGAACATTCCATTTTCGTGCATCATTTTCTCTACCGGTCCTTCAAATACCCATTGATGGTCGTGCTTATAATAATAATGCGGTGAAATGAATACCAACATATTGCTCTTTGCCGCAACTTCAAAGATTTGACGCAAATGCTCTACAGTGCCATTCTTTGTGATATTTTCACCGAAAAGTCCCCAACCTTTACCTGCTTCACTCAAAAAATCATTCTGAGGATCAGTCATAACAATTGCCGTATGTTCATCAATGATAAAGTCATCTTTAGCTTTCTTTTCCCGAACTTGTTTATTCGAAGCCATTCCCATAAATTCATCTGTCTTCATTGTCATCTATTTTTTTTAGTTAATACTCATGCAAATGCTTTTTCAAAGCCTGATTATTACTCCAAATAAGCATTTGCTTTTGACTTTGCAAAGGTCGGGTATTCCCAATACATATGAGATGACGATTTTCCCCGAATGATAGGCTATTCTGCCCGAAGTGGAAAGGTGTACTACTACGTTTCTGCCACCTTACTACTCCTCTTTTTTTAGTTCCTTACTAAGATTGTACGAGTTGTACAACTGGAGCAGCCTGAGTTGTACAACTGGAGCGGTACGAGTTGTACAACTCGTACAGTCTTGGTAGGCATCATAAAAAACAAAGGTAGTAAGATGACGAAGTTATGACAGTAAGTCGCACACTGCGATACTTATAGTTCATTTCTGAACCGTCATAAATAAATTCCTATAACAGCTATAGTACCTATTAATATATAAGTTCTATAAATAATTAGTATAGCAAAAGCCCTTTTTAGTTCAATCGGGAACAATTGCATAGTTTATATGTTGTATCGTCATTTTCCCGCAGACCCAAACCGCCTACCTTTGCAACATCGGAAATCAAAAATAAAACTCTGATAAAAATAGTATGAAAAAGAAACTATTAACATTAGCAAGTTTGCTGATATCGGGAACGATTTTGGCACAAGACGGAGGAACAATTATGAGGAAGTATGAAAATCAGTTGCCACAAGAAGGCAGAGGAAATGTACACGTAGCTTATCAGGGAAAAGCTATCGACCAGATGATTTATGAATTCATGGAAGAACAGGGAATACCGGGCATGACGCTCGCCATCGTGCAGGCTCCTTACATCCCCCGTGTAGTAGGTTACGGAGTAACGGATTTTGAAAAAGGAAATTTAGCAGCCGCTAAAACCCTTTGGCCTATCGGTCCGATCTCTCAGGGATTTGCAGCCGTAGCAATCATGCAATTATACGAAAAGGGGAAATTGGACCTGAACGAGCCTATCGGAAAATACTTAAAAGATATTCCGGAAAGCTGGAAGAACATCCACATACTCCAACTGATGCAACATAGTTCGGGTATTGCCGATTATCGTTCACAAAAGGGTTTCGACGTATCCGCCAATTATCAGCCCGCACAATTGATAGAAACCGTAAAAGCTATTCCGCTGGCTTTTGAACCGGGTACGGATGTGAAACAAAGCGCCACGAACTTCCTATTACTGACATCCATTATCGAAAAGGCAGGCAAGATGCCCTACCACGATTTCGTTAAAAAGTATCAGATAGATTATCTTGGCTTACAACAGACTTACTTCGGAGAAGACCTTGCGAAAGTAAAGCAAGAGGACGTAACCACTACCGCCAATGTGCACCAGACTTTCAAGAAAGATAAAGATTATATCAATCCATCGGAAACGACCATAGGATATATAGAAAAGGATGGTAAACTGGTAGCCGCCCCTGCCGTCAGCCCGACAGCCATGAAAGGTTTCTCCGATATATGGGCATCAGCCGAAAACGTCAGCCATTGGGATATCGGCCTTGCCGGAGGTGTACTGATTGCCAAACCGGAAAACCGGGACGTCATCTATAAACCTACCAAACTTGCCAATGGGAAAGTGGTTCCCGCCGTGGCAGGCTGGCAGTTCTACAATCACAAAGGATTGATGGACATCAAGGGAAATGTATCGGGACATTCAGTTTTCCTGAGTCGCTTCACAGATGCTTCGGAGTTGGTATGCGTCACCCTTCTTGCCAATAAGGAAGGTGTCGACCTGACCAATCTGGGACGCAAAATTGCTGCCGCCTTTGATAGCAACAAAATGGGCACAGGCGCTAATGACAATCTGCTTTATACTTACGAAAGCCAGTTCAGCGTAGCCGAAACCATGACACGCATCGAGCAGACATTGAAAACAATGGGTATCCCTGTGTTTGCCAAATTCGACCACGGAAAGAATGCCGAAGAGGTAGGTCTTGAACTCCTTCCGAACCAAGTGATTGTTTTCGGTTCACCCAAAGTGGGGACTAAACTGATGCAGGATAATCCAAGTATTTCCATTGAATTACCGTTAAAGATATCGGTATGGGAAGATAAAAACGGAAGCGTATGGGCCACATTCCCGCAAATGAAAATGATGGCAGCAGAATATGGGCTTACAGGAGAGCCGGTAATTGGAAAGATGCAGGAGTTGTTAGAAAAGATAGTTATTCAATCGGCGAGTATATATTAAGACAGAAACACAAAAATCAAGATAAGAGGCTGCACTTCACACGTTGTGCAGCCTCTGTTTATCTTAACTCAATCATTTATCCGCAATGGAAGTACTTCTTCACCAATGCCAACATTGCATCCGGATTGTTCTGTATATCACTACGCAATGTCTTGTCATTATAAGAGCGCAGTTTACTAATAATTCCGTCAATCATTGCAGGGCTGAACACTCCGTACTGTTCAAAAGAAGCACGTTGTTTTTCCAGACAATCAGCAGAAGCGGCACAGCTATCGGGTAGTTGCGCCAGTTGCTTCAACTTGTCTTCATTCTCTTTCTTATGGATATTCACATTTACATACGTCTTTTCTGCAATATCCAAAGCATTTTCCATCTCAAAACCATGACGGCAAGCCACCGCCAATCCGGCTATCAATTGATATAAATCTGCCGAACCGTCGGGAGAACGCATTTCTACAGTCTGTTTTTGCGTAGTGTCATAGTGACTCGGGGCTTCCAGCGGATTAGCCAACATACACATATCCGTCTTTGCCGACCAGCCCAACGGTACACGTACCAATACGGAACGGTTGCGATCGCCCCAACAGATATTTGTCGGCGCCTCCTGGTGCGGAACAAGGCGGAAATAAGAAGTAGGATTGGTATTGCCGAAAGCAGTAATAGAGGGTGCCAGTTCCATCATTCCGGCAATGGCTTTGCGGGCTGTCTCGGAAAGTACACCGTCTTTCAACATCTGATTCTGCCCGTCCTTCATGATACGCATATGTATATGCAGACCGGAGCCAGCTTTTCCTGTTGTGATTTTGGGCGCAAAGGTTATGTCGTATCCGTACTGATAAGCCAGGTTACGGATAACCCATTTAGCTATCATCAGTTGGTCGGCAGCATGGTCGGCACGTACCGGCAGAAATTCGATTTCATTCTGCTCATAGATTTTGCCATCGAGCGTGAAGTTACCCACTTCGGAATGGCCGTACTTGATTTGTCCGCCGGCTTGCGCGATATGCAACATGCAGTCCGTACGGAAATCATTGAACTTGGCATAAGGAGCCGATTCATGATAACCACGCTGGTCGGTAGCCGGGAAGAGTTCGTCATCCTCTGATATTACATAATATTCCAATTCGCCCATAGCCTGAAATTCCATCCCCGTCACATCGGTAAATGCCTGGCAGGCTTTCCGCAACGTGTATTCCGGAGAACTTTCCAACAATTCGCCGTCTTTATTGAAGTAAGAGCAAAGCATGGAAAGCGTAGTTGTCTCAGCAAAAGGATCAATGAAAGCGGTACTGAAACGAGGCACCACATACAAGTCACTGCTGCCCGCCTCGATGAACGAGAACAGGCTCGATCCATCTACACGTTCTCCGCAAGTGAGTATTGCATCGAGATAGGCAGCATCGTTAATAACAAAATTCAGTGTTTTCAATCGTCCGTCCGCAGCAGGATACATGAAGTTCACCATACGGATGTCATTCTCTTTGATATAGGAGATAATGTCTGCTTTCGTAAATTCGGAAGCTGGTTTTTGAAGGGCCGCCACCAATTGGTTGGCGCTCATTGATAGTTCTTGGTTCATAATACGTTGGTTGTTTTTTAAGTTTATTGTTATGGTCAACAAAATATTGTCATGTAATGATTCCCCACAAAGATAATATATATATAACAAACTATTTGCGTTTCCGTACTGTTTATAATAAGAAGAGTTACAATAAAAAACAATGTTATGCAAAAAGTTACCGACAAACCCGAGGACAATGAATTGATACTCCGTAACCATCTGGCACTCGAACGTACCAAACTTGCCAACGAAAGAACTTTGTTCTCGTATATCCGCACATCGCTTTACCTCCTCACCGCAGGGATTGGAATATTACAGATTGAAAGCATCTCACGTCTGGACAGGCTTGCATGGATATGCATAGCCTCCGGAATTATTCTGTTTTTTGGAGGTTTTGTCCGCTTTTGGCGGATGAAGAAGTATCTGAATCATATCCCCACTTGACGTAAACAGCTCCCCAAGCGAATCCCGCTCCGAAGGCCGTGAAAATCAACTTATCGCCCTTCTTCAACTTATTTTCAAAATCCCAGATGCAAAGTGGAAGAGTGGCGGCACTTGTATTGCCATAACGCTCGATGTTAACCATCACCTTTTCGCTTGGCACTTCCAGACGTTGTGTCACAGCACTGATTATGCGCTGGTTAGCCTGATGAGGAATCACCCAAGCAAGTTCGTCTTTACTCAAGTGGTTTCTCTCAATAATAGACTCGCAAGCCGACGACATGTTGGCTACGGCATACTTGAATACTGTGCGACCCTCCTGATAAATATAGTGCATGTGATTATCCATTGTATAATAGGAAGGAGCGCATACAGAACCACCGGCTTTGATATGCAGGAAAGGCAATCCCTTACCGTCCGTTCTTAAAACGGCATCCATCACACCATAATCCTCCGTGGTAGGTTCCAGCATGAAAGCGGCTGCCCCATCACCAAAAATCGGACATGTGGCACGGTCGGTATAATCTATTATTGATGACATTTTATCGGCTCCCACCACGATAATCTTCTTATAGTTTCCTGAACGGATAAAATTCGCTCCTGTCTCCAACGCATACAGAAAGCCGCTGCAAACTGCTTGCATATCAAAAGCAAAAGCACGCTTTAAGCCCAGTCTTTCGCAGAGAATGGAAGCGGTTGAAGGTAAACGGTAATCAGGAGTGGTAGTAGCTACAATCACCAGGTCAATATCTTCCGGATCAGATTTCGTACGTTGCATCAATTGTTTCGCAGCTTTGCGAGCCATATATGAAGTTCCACGTCCCTCCTCGTTCAGAATACGTCTTTCCTTTATGCCTATACGCCCCATAATCCATTCGTCAGTGGTATCGACCATTTTAGAAATCTCATCATTGGTCAGGATATAATCGGGTACATATCCTCCGACTCCTGTAATTACCGCATTTATTTGCTCCATTAGTGTTATAGTTTAGTACATTCTGAATTAGGTGGTTAATAGTGAATCTGATAAAATGCGGGCGCAAATATACAGAAAAGAGGATGAATTCCAAGAATTGACCGGAAAACAGTTGTCCTTTTACCAATGAAAAGGAAATTTTGACCAAAATTTAGTTGAAAATTATTTCTTAACCCAAATATTGGTTATTTCGGAAATGAACATTTGATGCTTGGATGATTCGTTTTTGTATGCTTCTTCCATAATCTTAGTCTTGTAGGGCGCAGTCAGATTAGCATAGTCCAACTCTTGAACAAACATCTTCTTACATTCAATAATCATTCTGGCTTCTCCAAAACTCATTAATCCGGAGGGTGTTTCCAGAGGGCTAAGTCCGGCTTCCTCTATCTTGTTTGTATCTCTTCCCGATCTGGTTCCGCATATACGCAGGGCGTTGCGATATTTCTCGTCAAAAAAGCTGAGGGTGAAACTTTCCTCTCGTTGCAGGAATTGATAGGTATAGCGGGTATCGCGAATGAAGATGAAAGTAGAAGGGCGTTCCCAGATATATCCGATACCTCCCCAACTGGCAGTCATCGTATTGTAGGAATTTTTAGTCCCTGCTGTTACAAGCATCCATTCTTTACCGATAAGCTGAATCACATTGTCGGGCAAATCAGATGCCTCAATCTTATCATATCGGGATTGCCAATCAGTAGAAGTAACATTACTCTCAGAACTTTGATCAGTAGCTTTTTTATCACTACTGTTTGTACAAGATGCAACTAATAAGAAAAAACTGATTACTGGTAATAAAATTTTTGCTTTCATGGGTATAGGATATAAATTATGAATTACTAAACAATGCTCAAAGATAATCAAATTGCTCATAACTCCGATGTTAATGAGAAAGAGAAATAAAAATGAGGCCTACACTACGGTTTTAGAAATAATATCTTTCTATATTTGCATATTGCAACAACCAAAAACCGATTGCAATCAAAAAAGATTAATCATCATGAATGCTCAAACATATCCCCGTACAAATGATTTTCAGACTATTTACCTGAATACAGTTATTAAAAGCCCCAATATTATTGTAGGTGACTACACGATATACAATGATTTTGTAAACGACCCCACACTGTTTGAAAAGAACAATGTATTATATCATTATCCCATCAATAAAGACCGGCTGATAATCGGGAAGTTCTGCTCTATCGCCTGCGGTTCCAAATTTCTTTTCAATAGCGCAAATCATACTCTGAAGTCCTTGGCAAACTATACATTTCCATTATTCTTCGAAGAATGGGGGTTAGATAAAAAAGATGTAGCCTCAGCATGGGACAACAAAGGTGATATTACTATTGGTAATGATGTATGGATAGGTTATGAGGCTGTAATTATGAGTGGAGTACATATAGGCGATGGAGCAATTATAGCGTCACGGGCGGTAGTAACTAAAGATGTTCCTCCCTACACTATAGTAGGTGGAACCCCAGCTAAAGAAATACGATTGCGTTTTGATGCGGACACGATTGCCCAATTACAAAAATTACAATGGTGGAACTGGCCTATTGAAAAAATACGCAGTAATTTACCGTTAATAATGAATGGGGAGATTGATAAACTCAATCATCGATGATATTTCCCTTTGTCTTTTACCAATACCACTTTCAACTGTGGATCGGACAACATCTCACGTCCGGCAGAGGATAATAAAAATTGTAACTGGCTGCTCCGATGTTCCCAAGTCAGTAAATCGATGGAACGGTTCAGTTTCTCTTTAATGGCAGTATACCAGTCTCCAGGAAATGATAATGCACAAACCACATGCTTATCTGCAATCTCCTGCAACTCTTCAATGCAATTGCTCATTTCTTCAGTACTCAAACCGGACGGCTCATCGTAAGCCACATAATATGAAGTATAATAACCGGCTTTGGTGAAAGCTTTTAAAGCTTTCCAATCCTGGCTCTCTATTATCAGGCGATCTTTTTTAATCTGAAAATACTTTGTCAGTTTATTCAATCTGACAAGTGCTGCCACACAATTCCTATAAGTCAGATTTTTAATATCCAACCACATCTTTCCTTCGTTACGTCTCATATACGAGAAGTAGGAATCTAAACTCAAATTGAAGCTAGTATCAGTATCATGCGTTACATCAAATGTCCTGTCCGCACGAAAAACAAGGTCAACCTCTATATTCGGATATTTCTTATGTTTCTCAAGCAACTTTTCCATTGAATTGCAACGATGAAGCCAAATCTTATCCGGATAGTAACCTATATCCCGTGCACCTATAAAAAGAATACATAAATATATTCCAACCAAAACAGGAAGTATCTTTTTTAGGATATTCATTACGCAAAGATATGTCAGAAGGAAAAAAGAAAAAACAAATATAGACGAACTACCCTTTTTCTCCAACAAAAAGGCTATAAAAAAACATAATCAGGATTTTCTCCGTCATATCTTTCGAAAGTTATTCGCCCATCCCATAATAGACAATATCCCTGATTTTCAAAAGATAATTATCAAGTTGCTCCACATTCTGGGTACCCACCAACCAAAGCGGATGTTCCCCCTTCCACACACTCGACAGCATGTACAGATCGTTGGCAACTTCTGCAAATACGTTACAAATGAATCGAATTAGGGATGGAAGTACATGTTATGCACTCCGTCAATGAGGTTATACATGAGGCGGCTTCCCTGAAAAGGTTCATATTCAGAAAATTCCTCGCTATGCAGTGCCACAAGTGTAACTACTCCCGGACATTTGCTGTCCGTTATTCGTTTTAACTCCATAAAATTAATATATTCCTTGTTAAGTACTGCAAAGATAGCATTTTTTCCGCCCCATGATAAACTTTACTTATTTATGCAATAGTTATCGAAGAATCCAAATAAACATCCTGAATCGCATTCAACAACTGAACACCCTCTCCTATCGGTTTTTGGAACGCTTTTCTTCCGCTAATCAGTCCCATTCCACCGGCACGTTTGTTGACTACTGCCGTAACGACAGCATCACGCAAATCCGATTCTCCATGAGATTCACCACCCGAATTAATCAGGCCTACACGTCCCATATAGCCATTAGCAACCTGGTAGCGGCAAAGGTCAATAGGATGTGAAGTTGTAAGTTCAGAATACATTCTTTCATCCGTTTTGCCAAAATGGATAGCTGTAAACCCTCCATTATTGGAAGGAAGTTTCTGTTTTACAATATCAGCCTTGATTGTCACTCCGATGTGGTTAGCTTGTCCGGTGAGATCAGCAGCTGCATGATAATCTGTGCCATCTTTCTTAAAATCATTGTTTCTCAGATAACACCATAAAATAGTCGCCATACCTAACTCATGCGCATACTCAAAAGCTTGCGATATTTCAATAATCTGACGGCGGCTCTGTTCCGATCCGAAATAAATAGTGGCCCCGACCGCTACCGCACCCATATTCCATGCCTCTTTTACTGTTCCAAACATTACTTGGTCGTAAGAATTCGGATAAGTCAGCAGTTCATTATGGTTCAATTTCACAACAAAAGGTATTTTGTGGGCATATTTGCGAGCCACAGCTCCCAATACCCCGAAAGTGGATGCAACTGCATTACACCCCCCTTCGATAGCCAATTTTACAATATTTTCAGGATCGAAATAGATTGGATTCGGAGCAAATGATGCTCCAGCTGTATGCTCTATATCCTGGTCGACCGGCAGAATGGATACATATCCGGTATTTGCGAGGCGTCCATGTCCGTAGAGGGCTTGCAAGCTATTAAGTGTACGGACATTCCTATCAGAGTCCAACCAGACCTTATCAATCATATCAGGGCCCGGAACATGAATTAGTTTCTTATCTATTGTCTTACACGTATGGTTCAGGTAATATTCTGCCTGTTGTCCCAACAAATCAACTGTTTTATTCATAATTATATCCGTTTTAAGTTATATGATAAGAAACAGTTTTCCTTTGTTTATTGTTTCGCCGTTTCACAGAATAAACAATTGCTTCTCTTGGCGAAGAACTACTAGAGCCAACCTTGCCATTAGATAACACACAGTTGATTCGGCTCCCTGATTCAAATTTATGTTATTCTCCTCCAATCCATCATAACAGCCCCCGGTGGCCGGATTGTAAATAATCTGATGCAAATGGTTATTTCCTAGAAACCAGTTGAAGGCATCAGTTTGCATACGAAGGTATTTTTCCTCTTTAAATACCTGATAAAACGTACCTAGAGCAATCACCGTTCCCGCCACGTCTACCGGTTGCTCACCAAATCCATGATGAGTGTTTCCTTTATGCATCCATCCTTGATTGGAAACCACCTGAAGACGATTTCCCACAAACAGCTTCTTCAATAAGAATTCAAAAGCTTCCAAGGCTATCTGCTTATACTCTTCCCGCCCAATGGCCAGATAAGCCAACAACATTGATTCCGGCAAAATACCGTTATCATAAGTGAGATATGTCTCAAACCATAACCACTCTCCACCTGCCGTCCGGCGATAGCATTGAACGAGTTTATTGGCCAATAACCCGATATAGGCATCTGCCTGTGCCGACGTACATACGCGGGTATAGTAATAAAGCCCTTCGAGCATAAAAGCTATACTGCGGGGAGACTCTATCCGACTGAACTGCTGGAATGTCCGTTTGAAAACAGCCACTGCCTCCTCTTTCCATAAAGCTGGGAAATGTGCAGAACAAGAGATAAAATAGCCTAAGGCACAAATAGCCCGCCCGTTACTATCATCCAGTCCAACTTCCTGATTTTGTGGGGTGAATAATCCATCCCGGTCTGTATAATTCAGAAAAGAACCATCAGGCTGCTGACAGTAGCGGATAAAGTTCAGATAAGTTCTTATATAGCGCTCTTTCACCTTGCCCTCTCCAATGGCAACAACCTGACACATTGCTATCAGTGCACGTGCCGTATCATCCAGCGTATATCCCGTGGAACTATCCGGCCGATTCCCTTTCGCAAACTGAATTATTCCCCATTGCCGACTCATACGCCGGATATGAGAAGTATTCACGGGAGGTAAAGAGTAAATCAACTCTTCCTCCGGCTTGCCGGTTTCCTGAAAAAGCAGCGTATAGGCAATTGCTACATTTTCCCAGGCTGTGGCTGCCGTCTTCTGCAACCCCACCAGCTTCATCTCAGTCCGCAGACTGTCATCGGCAAGCAAACGATTGGCAGCTATGGCCAATTGAACCGAGTCTTTAAAGTTAAAGATGATACCGGAGTCATCATTCAGCAATTCCAACGCATGCGGAATAGGAGTAGCTATAATCGGACAGCCACAACTAATAGCATAAACAAATGTTCCGCTGACAGCCTGATTCGGATCACTTGAAGTGAAAAGATACACATCTGTCAACTGTAAATATTCCAATAGAACGGGCAATTCAAGATATTGATTAATAAAAAGTACATGTTCTTCCAGATGCAATTCTTTTATTTTCGCTTTCAGCAGATTGCGGTAACTCTCTCCCTCCACTTTCAGCACTCCCGGATGTGTCTTTCCGATGATGAGGAAAATTACAGCAGGATTCTCTTTCACAATATCCGGCAAAGCATCCAACGTGGTCTCTATACTTTTCCCGGGACTGAGCAAACCGAAAGTAGAAAGGACTCGCCTACCCGAAAGTTTATAAAAACTCTTCAGTAGATTCTTATCCTTAAATGACACCAAATGAGTGCCGTGAGGAATCACCCTGATTTTATCGTCATCCGCATGATACACCCGCTGTAAGATACGCCGGGAATTTTGCGTCATGACTACCAGATACTTGCAAACAGCTATCATTCTCCTCACACTTCCGTACATGGCAAGAGAAGGTTGCGAAAGAACTGTGTGAAAGGTAAGAATCACAGGTTTGGATAATTGCTCCAACATTTCAAGGAAAGCTTCTTCCTGCTCAGCATACAATCCGAATTCATGCTGCACAAGCACGATCTCGACTTCAGGATCTTCATTCAACTGTCGGGCCAAGGTGCCAAAAGCCGACGCATCCGAAGTATTGAGAACATACTCTACAGCCTGCTTCCGGGTGTAGGCATGCTTCTCCATATCGGAGGCCTCTACTGCACATATTCTGATGGAGTAAGAATCTCCAAACTTTGACTGAATAGCCCGGACCAAATCCTGGGCAAAGGTGGCTATGCCACATTCACGAGGAGGATAAGTAGTGATACATACTATTTTTCTCATTTAAATTGTTTTATTAATTCATCCAGCAACTCTGTCAGTTTCACTGACACGCAAGCGACGTGTTTGTCGGCCGCCCCATAATATATATAGAGTGTATCACCAAACAAGGCAGCGCCTGTGGGGAAACAAACTCTATTGACTACACCAGACAGTTCATATTCTGTCGTGGGAGTAAATAACGGATAAGGCAAACGAGCTATTTCAATGGCCGGATTGTCAATATCCAGTAAAGCCGCACAAGCGGAATAAACATAACCGGAAGGAGTATCATAGACACTATGATAAATCAACAGCCAACCGGCGCTTGTCTCTATCGGCGGACAACCAGCTCCGATGTAGCTCGACTCATGGTCGTGATAAGGCGCCAGCAGAATACGTTTCGCAAAATTCTGGTAATACCTTTTCCAGAATTCTTTCGTCAACATATCCAGGCGCTCCACTGCCACATACTGGATATCGGGACGGATACGATGCATGAAATAAAACTTCCCATTGATTTTACGAGGGAAGAAAACCACATTCTTATCCATCATATAGAGTGGATGCCCTTTCTCATTAGTCGCTTCGCGTTTATTGCCCGAACGAAAATACTTACTGATAATGGCTTGCTGGGTACGAAGTAGTTCTCGGAACTGTGGATAAGTAATCTGGGAGGTAATAATGCCTTGCTTCTCAAAATGCCTCAAATCAGAAGAGAGTGCCAAAGCTCCTACGGCACTATAACCATCATAAGCAGTATAAGTAAGGTAGTAAAGACCATCGATTTTCACGATTCGGGGATCTTCCGTACCCTGACTTTCATAACTAAATTCAGGAACCAATAAAGGAACCGTGTCTCTTTCCACAACCTTCAAAGGTCCCTCAAGCCGACAATATCCAATGGAAGAATGATTCCCTTCTCTTACAGCACGATAGAACATGTGCACTGAATTTCCTTCGGCTATTACTGCCGGATTCATCACTCCCTCATTCTCAAAATCAAGCGAAGTGCCTTCCAGTATAACTCCTTCTCTTTTTACAGACACCATTATACCTTGGGTATTATGCTCATTCCTTTATTACTCTTGCTTTCTCTTTCTCTCTGATACTCAGTCAGTACTTTTATTTTATTCTCTGACTTTTCTTTCTTTGCTTCTTTCTTTCTCTCTTTACCTTTCATAATTCATTTCTTTTTAGGATAGTTTATACTCGGGGATAAAATAGGTGGGATTTTTCTTTTCTGCAAGTTACGATATTAATCCGCGGCAATATGATAAAGCGCTGATTATTGTCCTTTTATAACAGATTAATACAATTATAGCAGTGAATGAGGCAATTCGTTCGCAGTATCGCCAATCTATCTCAAAAAACGTCTTGATTTTGTGTCAGCATTTTCTCAAAAAAAGCAATCCAATTACAAACTGAGTTATTCTTTTTTTATCTTTGCGAAAAGAAAACATATTTATTATGGAAAATAGAAACTACAAATTCAGGAAAGCAACTCTCGCTGATATTCCGGAGCTAAAGGAAATGTACAAAGCGACTTTGCGCACTATCAACAAAGCAGACTACACGCCAGAGGAAATAGAAGATTGGGCTTCATGTGGAGATGATATACAACATCTGGCTGATTTAATTACCAATCTATATTTCATTGTTGCCCTAAATGAAGAAGACCTGATTATCGGATTTACATCTATACAAAAAGACGGTTATCTGCAATCCATGTTTGTGCATAAAGACTATCAACACAGAGGAGTTGCAAGTTTTCTTTTATCAATGGCCGAAGAGTATGCAATAAAACACCAAATCCCCATAATAACCTCTGAAGTCTGTATCACGGCAAAACCATTCTTTGAAAGTAAAGGCTATAAGGTAATGCGTGAGCAAAAAAGAAAAGCAAATATATTATTTCTCACAAATTATTGGATGAAAAAAGAGCTGTAATCATACTAAGTCTCTTGATTGGTCGTACTTGTGGCTGTACATTACATGTGGCAACCCGAAACTGTTTTTTCGGCTGGAAAGTAGTGGATAGGCTAATATTTCCACCTCCCCCCAAAAAATATACCGTATAATTTTGCTATTCAAAACATTGTTCGTAGTTTTGCGAACAATAAATAAGAAAGGAGAATTGAAGTGAAAGAGAAACAGTACACAATAGAGCAGGAACAGATTGCTCGTATTGCCAAAGCAATGGGGCATCCGGCACGAATGGCTATTCTTGCTTTTTTGGCAAAACAAGAAAGTTGCTTCTTTGGTGATATTCATGAAGAACTGCCTATCGCCAAAGCCACCGTTTCGCAACATTTGAAAGAACTGAAAGAAGCTGGTTTAATTCAGGGAGAAATAGAAACACCAAAAGTCCGGTATTGTATAAACCGGGAAAACTGGGAACTTGCTCGAAAACTATTTGCTACTTTCTTAGGGGACTGCAAATGTAAAGATGCATCGTGCTGTGAATAGCAGCACCTTTTTTTGAAATCATTGTTCGTAGTTCTACGAATTACGATTATAATATTAACTTTAAAGTAGAATGAAAGATGGAAATTAAAGTATTAGGAACTGGGTGTTCAAGTTGTAAAGCATTGTATGAAATTACCAAGCAGGCCATTTCAGACTTAGGCTACGATGCAACACTCATCAAAGAGGAAGATTTATTGAAAATCATGGAGTATAACATTTTAGGGCTTCCGGCTTTGGTAGTTGACGAGAAAGTCGTATCAGCCGGAAAAAAGTTATCTCTTACAGAAGTAAAAGAGTTGATAAGCAAATAAGAATGAACTATGAGAAAGTTATTTTGTCTACTGATTGCAACGCTGGTCTTTATTTCCTGCGGAAATGGTTCAAAGAAAAAGACCGGAGAATACAAAGCAGAAGAAATTCAGTCTAACCGCATAGAGGTTCTTTATTTCCATGGGGCACAGCGGTGTATCACGTGCCGGGCGATAGAAACCAATACGGTAGCCCTTTTAGACAGCCTTTATTCCAACGAAAAAGCAGATGGTAAAATTATCTATAAAGTAATAGACATTTCAAAGAAAGAAAATGAAGCGATTGCAGACAAATACGAAGTGACATGGTCGTCTTTGTTTGTGAATGGCTGGAAGGACGGTAAAGAGAATGTAAACAACATGACCGAGTTTAGTTTTTCCAATGCGAAAAATGCACCAGACAAGTTTAAAGAGGGAATTAAAAGCAAGATTGACGAATTGCTAAAACAGTTGTAAGATGGATTTTCTTCAATCACTATTAGATAATAGTTCTATTCCTGCTATTACAGCTTTTATATTGGGGATTTTAACGGCGGTTAGCCCGTGTCCGTTGGCTACCAACATAACGGCAATAGGATTTATAAGTAAAAACATAGAAAACCATCACCGGATATTTATAAACGGGTTGCTTTATACTCTCGGCAGAATAGTAACCTATACGGTTCTTGGCTTTATCCTTATTCCTATTCTCCGTGAGGGAGCAAGTATGTTTATGGTTCAAAAAGCTGTAAGCAAATACGGGGAAATGCTGATTGCTCCGGTGTTAATCATCATTGGAATATGTATGCTCGATACAATAAAACTCAATCTGCCGAAAATCAACATCGGCGGTGAAAACTTGAAAAAGAGAACTAAAGGTGGGTTTGGGGCTATGCTATTGGGCATTTTATTCGCCCTTGCTTTTTGTCCTACCAGTGGAGTATTTTATTTTGGTATGCTTATGCCCTTATCAGCCGCAGAAACAGGCGGGTATCTTTTGCCTATAATCTACGCTATTGCTACGGGATTACCCGTAATCCTCGTTGCATGGGTTTTAGCTTACAGTGTTGCCGGACTGGGTAAGTTTTATAACCGGATGCAAATATTTGAGAAATGGTTTCGTAAAATAGTTGCTATCCTCTTTATTGCGGTAGGAATTTATTATGCGGCAGTCTTTTATCTATAAATAAACATAGAGTATCATTTTAAATAAAAACAGTATGAAAAAGATAGAAATTTTCGACCCGGCAATGTGTTGCCCTACGGGTCTTTGTGGAACAAATATCGACCCTGAATTAATGCGTATTGCGGTCGTTATTGAAACATTGAAGAAACAGGGTATCATCGTTACCCGCCACAATTTACGCGACGAACCGCAAGTGTATGTAAATAACAAGACAGTAAACGAGTATCTCCAGAAATATGGAGCGGATGCACTGCCTATTACTTTAGTGGACGGCGAAGTCGCTATTTCACAAACCTATCCTACCACCAAACAAATGAGCGAATGGACAGGTATCAATTTGAATTTCATGCCAGTTAAATAAGTATTTACCAATTAATTATATAAAAATGAGAACATTCAATTTATCAGATATAGATTTGACTAAATACCTTTTCTTCACCGGAAAGGGCGGTGTAGGAAAAACTTCGATTGCCTGTGCTACTGCAGTAGGCTTGGCAGATAATGGAAAGAAAATACTTCTTATCAGCACAGACCCGGCTTCAAACCTGCAAGATGTCTTTAATCAAACATTAAACGGACACGGCACGGATATTCAAGAAGTACCCGGATTAACCGTTGTTAATCTCGACCCGGAACAAGCCGCCGCCGAATACAGGGAAAGCGTTATTGCTCCTTTCCGGGGACAACTGCCTGAAAGCGTTATTCAGAATATGGAAGAACAGCTTTCGGGCTCTTGTACGGTAGAAATTGCGGCTTTCAATCAGTTTTCCGATTTTATCACGGATGCTGATAACGCAAAGGAATACGACCATATTATCTTTGATACAGCTCCTACAGGACATACGTTGCGAATGCTACAACTGCCATCAGCATGGAGTACGTTTATCAGTGAGAGTACGCACGGTGCATCTTGCTTAGGGCAATTATCCGGTTTGGAGGAACGGAAAGGTATCTATAAGCAGGCAGTTGAAACGCTTTCGGATGCAAGTATAACTCGCTTGGTGTTGGTTAGCCGTCCCGAAATCGCACCGTTGAAGGAAGCTGCCCGTTCCTCACATGAATTACAATTACTGGGAATTAAAAACCAGCTATTGATAATCAACGGACTTTTGTTGCAATTGGATGAAGCCGACAGCGTATCGAAACAAATATATGACAGACAGCAAACCGCCCTAAAACAAACCCCAGCGGAACTGCTGGAATATACATCTTATTATGTTCCTTTACGGTCTTACAATTTATCTAATATTGCGAATATCCGCCGGATGCTGCACAACGATAACTTAACAGATAATGCAAATTATCAGCGGATTACTGATGCAAAAGGTATAGATGAACTGGTTAATGATCTCTATCAGTCAGGAAAGAGAGTTATTTTTACTATGGGAAAAGGTGGCGTGGGAAAAACCACTTTAGCCACTGAAATAGCCCTGAAATTAACAAAACTGGGAGCAAAGGTACATCTTACCACCACTGACCCGGCAAACCATCTGAATTATAACCTTGCTGTTCAGTCTGGCATTACGGTTAGCCGTATTGATGAAACGGAAGTATTGGAAGCCTATAAAAACGAAGTTCGTAGTAAAGCAGCAGAAACAATGACTGCTGAAGATATGGAATATATAGAGGAAGATTTGCGTTCACCGTGTACACAGGAAATCGCAGTATTCCGGGCCTTCGCTGAAATCGTAGATAAAGCGGAAAACGAAATCGTTGTGATTGATACCGCCCCTACCGGACACACCTTGTTACTGTTGGATGCAACGGAAAGCTATCACAAAGAAGTACAACGCACACATGGTGATACTCCTGCTTCGGTAAGAAAATTATTGCCACGTTTAAGGAACCGACAAGAAACAGAAGTCGTTATTGTAACCTTGCCCGAAGCAACACCCGTATTTGAAGCCGAACGCTTGCAAATGGATTTACAGCGTGCGGGAATTAATAATCAATGGTGGGTCGTGAATGCTTGTTTGTCATTAACTGACACCGGAAATTCGTTCTTGCGGGCAAAGGCGCAAAATGAATTGATTTGGATTAAGAAAGTAGAAGAATTGTCAAAGGGAAACACTGCCCTGATAGCCTGGAAAAACTAATAAGAATATATGGAAAAGAAACAAGGAATTGGATTTTTTGAAAAATACCTGACTGTCTGGGTTGCCTTGTGCATCATTATCGGAATTGCTGTGGGGCAATGGTTTCCGACAATTCCGCAAACATTAAGCAAGTTTGAATATGCCAATGTGTCCATACCCGTAGCTATCCTGATATGGTTAATGATTTACCCAATGATGCTAAAAGTAGATTTTCAAAGTGTTAAGAATGTAGGCAAACGTCCGAAAGGAATAATAGTTACCTGTGTTACAAATTGGCTGATAAAGCCGTTTACCATGTTCGGAATAGCTTATTTATTTTTCTATGTGATTTTCAAGACCTATATACCTGTCGGGGTAGCCGAAGAATATTTAGCCGGAGCGGTATTATTAGGGGCTGCACCTTGCACGGCTATGGTGTTTGTGTGGAGCTACCTTACCAAAGGGGATGCCGCATATACGCTGGTACAAGTGGCAGTGAACGATTTAATCATATTGGCAGCATTTGCCCCTATCGTAGCTTTCTTGTTGGGAGTTGGCGGCATATCTATCCCGTGGGACACGTTACTGTTGTCTGTGGGCTTGTTTGTTGTGATACCACTTGCTGCCGGGGTCATTACCCGTATAATGGTTATTCGCCGCAAAGGGGTGGAATATTTCAATAATGTATTTATTAAGAAATTTGATAATTATACAACCGGCGGACTGCTATTAACGCTTATTATCCTGTTTTCATTTCAGGGAGAAACAATACTAAACAACCCTCTGCATATTGCATTGATTGCCGTTCCGCTCGTGTTGCAAACGGTTCTGATATTCTTCGTTGCTTACGGTTGGGCGAAATGGTGGAAATTACCCCATGATGTTGCTGCACCTGCCGGAATGATTGGAGCAAGTAATTTCTTTGAATTGGCGGTTGCTGTAGCTATTTCTCTTTTTGGTTTACAATCCGGAGCTGCACTGGCTACGGTGGTGGGTGTACTGGTCGAAGTTCCGGTAATGTTGATGTTAGTAAGGATTGCAAATAATACACGAAACTGGTTTCCGGCTTCAAAATAATTATAGGGCAAAAGTTCTAATCTAACATTAGTGAATGATAGGCTTTGTATTTCTCAGAATAAAAAGCTACATAGTGTTGATAAGCAAGTAATCATTGCAAAAAGTCGGTCTTTCTTACATTTCAAATCCTTTGCTGTCTTGAGAACAAGACTTACAGGCATAAAAAAACCTACAAATCGCTGATTTGTAGGTTTTTGTCCAATCCTTAGTTCGGTTTTATCCGGTAGGTTTGCGGAGAGACAGGGATTCGAACCCCGGGTACCTCGCAGTACAACGGTTTTCAAGACCGCCGCAATCGACCACTCTGCCACCTCTCCAAAACTTCTCTTTCAAGAAGTGCTTTTCTCCTAAAGCGGTGCAAATTTACTATTCTTTTTTGATATCACAAACATTTCCGCACAAAAAAGATCTTCCAGAACAAAATTAGTACATATACAGGAAGATTAGCCATATAGCAAGCCCCATACTATATAAGTAAACAAAGTCACTGTAAAGCAAATCAGAAACAACATTAAAAATCAGCCATCCATTTAGTTGTCGTCATTTCTATGAAAGGACACACGCGTTTCCACAAAGAGAAACGAGCGTTCCCACAAAGAGAAACGAGCGTTCCCATTAAGGGAAACGACAGTTCCCATTAGGAGAAACTGGAGTTCCCAAGCTAAGGAAACGAGAGTTCCCAAGTGAAGAAACTGGAGTTTCCTACCTATAGGAAACTCCAGCACATTATATTTCAATAAGATACAAAAGCTTATACGAAGTCAGAAATACACTTTTTAATCTCCCCAATTATAGCCATCCACGTAATCATCAAAGTAGTCGTCCAACTGGAGTCCGCACTCCTTAGCCAAACGAATGATATACTGCTGGTCGGCAGGCTTTATCAGCCAGTCACCTTTACGGGCGAGATAATAGTTTTTGCGTCCGAAGTGTGAAATAAGCTGCCACCTGAAGGTATCGGAGACGCTAACTGTCAGTGAATTCAGTAGTTGTGTGAATCCTTTAGCATAACGCATCGTCTTGTTCGGACGATAATATTCGCATTTACCCTTCATGGCTTGCAGCTTTTGGGGAGTCAAGGTAGGTAGAAACGGATATTTTACGGGAGCATGTTCCAAAGCTATGTGGCGCAGACAGGTCGAAGTTTTAGAGCAATCGGCAGATGCACATAAACCAAAGCCATAAGGCACCTGCGAATAATCAAATGTTTCCATATCGTGTTTATTAATAATTGACGGCAAAGGTAAACAGAATAAGTCGGAAAGAAGAGAAAAAGATTGAGAAAGTTTAAGAAGAGAAAAAGCCGAAAGTGACGACAAGCAATTTACCGTCACTTTTGTCAACACTAACGATACAGCTAATAATCAAATAGATACGAGACAAGAGTGACGATAAAACATCTTGTCAGCACTAATAACATACTATCTACCAGTAAGATAGCATAAAAGTGACGACAATCACGATAAAAACAAACTTCACAGAGATAATAGCAGTGGCATGCATACCTAATAATGGTTATTTTATGCTGTTCAACATAAAAAAGGCATATATATCCATACTATTACGGAAATATTTCCGTAATTTTGCAGCCCCAAAAGGATAACATTACATTTACCCACTAACAAAATGAATATTATGGAATTGAACAAAACCTTTATTGACGGGCTTTGGAGCAAAGAAATCAATGTCAGTGATTTCGTTAGTAAAAACATCGCGCCCTATACCGGCGACGCATCCTTCCTGCAAGGACCCACTGAACGTACAAAGAAAATCTGGGAACTTTGCCTGAAAGCACTTGAAGAAGAAAGAGCCAACAACGGTGTCCGTTCTCTCGACCCCCATACCGTATCTACCATCACTTCACACCAGGCAGGCTATATAGATAAGGAAAACGAACTTATCGTCGGCTTGCAGACGGATGAATTGCTGAAACGCGCCATCAAACCCTTTGGCGGCATCAACGTAGTGATGAAGGCTTGCCGCGAAAACGGCATAGAAATAGATGATAAAGTAAAAGAAATCTTTACCCATTACCGCAAGACGCACAACGATGGTGTGTTCGACGTATATACCGAAGAAATTCGCTCATTCCGTTCACTGGGTTTCCTCACCGGACTGCCCGATAATTATGCCCGCGGACGCATCATTGGCGACTATCGCCGTCTGGCCCTCTACGGCATCGACCGCCTCATCGAAGCGAAACAAGAAGATTTGCACAACCTGACCGGTCCGATGACTGACGACCGCATCCGCCTGCGCGAAGAAGTGGCAGAGCAAATCAAGGCTTTGAAGGACATCAAGATAATGGGCGAATACTACGGTCTCGACCTCAGCCGCCCGGCAACTTCGGCACAGGAAGCCGTGCAATGGGTGTACATGGCCTATCTGGCTGCCGTGAAAGAACAAGACGGTGCTGCCATGTCACTGGGTAATGTTTCCTCGTTCCTCGACATCTTCATTGAATATGATCTGGCACACGGAAACATCAACGAAACATTTGCCCAGGAGCTGATTGACCAGTTCGTTATCAAACTCCGTATGGTACGCCACCTGCGTATGCAGTCGTACAACGACATCTTTGCAGGCGACCCGACCTGGGTGACGGAAGCTATAGGCGGACGTTTCAACGATGGACGCGTGAAAGTGACAAAGACTTCTTTCCGCTTCCTGCAAACGCTCTATAACCTCGGCCCTTCTCCCGAACCGAACCTGACGATATTGTGGGGACCGGAATTGCCCGAAGGTTTCAAAGAATTCTGTGCTAAAGTATCTGTAGATACCAGCTCTATCCAATATGAAAACGATAATCTGATGCGCGAAGTGCGCAACTGCGATGATTACGGCATTGCGTGCTGCGTATCTTATCAGGCTATCGGCAAGCAAATTCAATTCTTCGGCGCACGTGCCAACCTGGCAAAAGCCTTGTTGCTTGCCATCAACGGCGGACGTTGCGAAAACACAGGTACTGTCATGGTAAAGGGCATCCCTGTGCTGACAAGCGATGTGTTGAAGTTCGAAGAAGTGATGGCGAACTATAAGAAAGTGCTGACGGAAATTGCCCGCGTTTACAACGAAGCGATGAACATCATCCACTACATGCACGATAAGTATTATTACGAAAAAGCGCAGATGGCGTTTATCGATACGAATCCGCGCATTAATCTGGCTTATGGCGTGGCAGGTCTTTCTATTGCCATCGACTCACTGTCCGCCATCAAGAATACAAAGGTTACTGCCCGCCGCAACGAAATCGGCCTGACGGAAGGCTTCGATATTGAAGGAACATTCCCTTGCTTTGGTAATAATGACGACCGCGTGGACCACCTCGGTGTGGACCTGGTGTACTACTTCAGCGAAGAACTGAAGAAATTGCCCGTTTACAAGAACGCCCGTCCCACCCTTTCACTGCTGACCATCACCTCTAATGTGATGTATGGTAAGAAAACAGGAGCTACTCCTGACGGACGCGCTAAAGGTGTGGCTTTCGCTCCGGGTGCGAACCCGATGCACGGACGCGACAAGAATGGTGCAATCGCATCACTGAGTTCTGTAGCCAAGTTACGATACCGTGATTCACAGGATGGCATCAGTAACACATTCTCCATTGTTCCGAAATCTCTCGGTCCCACTGCAGAAGATCGTGTGGAAAATCTGGTGACAATGATGGACGGTTACTTCACCAAAGGTGCACACCACCTGAACGTGAATGTACTGAACCGTGAAATGCTGGAAGATGCCATGGAGCACCCGGAGAAGTATCCGCAACTGACGATTCGTGTTTCCGGCTATGCTGTGAATTTTGTGAAGTTGAGTCGCGAACACCAGTTAGAGGTTATTAATCGCAGCTTCCACGAGAGAATGTAATAATGATTAACGTTCACTCTTATGAATCTATGGGAACTTTCGACGGGCCCGGTTTGCGGCTCGTCGTATTCCTGCAAGGTTGTCCGTTCCGCTGTCTGTATTGCGCCAACCCGGATACCATAGACGTGAAAGGCGGCACTCCCACTCCACCGGAAGAAATCCTGCAAATGGCAATCAGTCAGAAAGCATTCTTCGGGAAAAAAGGAGGCATCACTTTTTCCGGCGGTGAACCAACGTTGCAGGCAGAAGCACTTATTCCTCTGTTCAAGGAGTTGAAAGCCAACGACATCCATATATGCCTGGATACCAACGGGGGCATTTGGAATGAAAAAGTGGAAGAACTCTTGGGACTGACGGATTTAGTATTACTGGATATCAAAGAATTCAACCCTGAACGCCACAAGAAGCTGACCGGATGCAACAATATCAGAACCTTGCAGACAGCCGCCTGGCTGGAAGAACACGAACGCCCTTTCTGGTTGCGCTATGTGTTAGTGCCGGGATACAGCGACTTTGAAGAAGACATCCGCAGCCTAGGTGAACATCTCGGCAAATATAAAGGTATACAGCGGGTAGAAATACTTCCCTATCATCGACTGGGCGTGCATAAGTACGAAGCTATGGGATGGAAATACAAACTGAAAGAAGTAAAGGAGAATACCCCCGAACAACTGGAATGTGCTGAAAAACTGTTCAAACAATACTTTGAGACTGTCATAATAAATTAAGAATTGAGAATTAAAAATTGAAAAATGATTGCTCTACCGTGCTGCATAGTATTTTTCAATTTTTAATTCTCAATTTCTCCTAGTATGTCAAACGAATACCTGCCTGCAACGTAAAGTTCGTAGGATTTTCCTTGCGTATCGTCTCTATAGCAGAACCATCATCGAAGAAATAAGAAACACCCGGTTCCACGTATATACCTACTCTATTACTTATATTATACTGAGCACCTACCGCTCCCATCACCGAAAGTTGCACGGGCTTCACAGTTTCCTTTTCGCTTGCTATCTTGCCATAAACACATTTCTCTATTGCTCCACCGGCAGATACATACATTGTAAAGTTCTTGTTATTGACGAAGTTCCAGTTTGCACGTACCGGAATACCGATATAATGCAATTTTTGGTCTACCTTCTCCGCATTTCCTTCATACGTTATTTCCGATGCCAACATCGTATAAGTCACTCCGGTTTCCACTGAAAAGTTCTTAGGTAATGATTTTCTCACAGAAACACCAAAACTAATAGGTTGCTTATGCTTGATATCCCGAACTGCACGTGTACTCTTCCGCAGATAAGGTACTCCACCGGCAAATACCAGTTCCTGCCCCTCAGGAATACTCAGCACCCCATTGGAAACATTCGTCATGTCCAGTTTATCACTGAACATCGGACCCGCACTTTGTTGCATATCACCACCTCCCGCATTATCCAGTGAAACAAGTCCGCCTGTGTTTCCAACAGACAATCCCACTGCCCAACCTTTCTCTCCTTTTGAAGATTTCTTTTCAGTTGGTAAATGCAATTTATCTTTTCCGGAAGGACGAGAGATTCTCCGGTTATCCTTTTCCTGAGTCGAAGGAGCACTCTCCACTACCTGATCGGAAGCCACAGTTACTTCTGCCACTTTCTCTGCCCCATCTGAAACAGGAAGTTCCTCGTTTGTATCCGCTATGCGTGTCCCTATGTCTTCACCCGTTTTGTTTCTTTCCGTCTCCAGATGTTGTGCTACAAGAGGTTGATGATGAGAAGCCTCTTCTTGTTCTACCACCCGTCTGATTACAGGTTCCGGTTGTTCCCCCTGAATAGCCGGCTTTGCTTGTTCCGGCAAAGCATCAGGTATTACTGCCAAAGCCGGTTCAGCCGAACGACGCACATCATCCATCACCGGACTCTGCATCAACCACAAGCTAACCGATGACACCGCCACCAACGCGACCGCCGCAGCCGTCATCGCCCAACGGCGGAACAAAATATTCTTCTTCGTTCCAACCGACATGGGCGGAGAAGTCGGCAAAGCCTTCTCCAGCCGTTCCCAGCCGGTATCGGGCAACGGTTCGGAATAATCATCCAACCGTTCCTTTATCTTTTTCAACCACAATTCATCATCTTTCATCATACGTTCCTTTCCTTTAAGCATTGTTTCTCATCCACTCCCTCACTTTCGTAGCCAAAGTAGCCTTGGCACGTGTCAGCTGTGAAGCTGATGACTTCTCATTAATGCCCAGCATCTGGGCAATCTCCTTATGAGATTTTTCTTCAAATATATATAAATTGAATACGGTGCGATAACCGACAGGCAATTCACTGATAAACTGCATCAGCACCTTCTGAGGAATAGTTTCCACTGTCGAAGCATCAGGCTCTTCATACGTCTCAGGTATGTTGTCCAGCGCCTCCGACTGGTTTATTACATCATTCTTGCGCAAGTATTGCAACGCCGTATTCACCATAACACGCTCCATCCACGCCCGCAAGGAACCATCACCCCGCCAAGTGAATTTATCAAAAGAATCGAAGAGTTTCAGGAAACCATCATGCATCAGGTCTTCTGCCGTTTCACGGTCGCCCGTATAACGGAGGCATACGCTAAGCATCCGCCCCGCATAGCGCTCGTACAGCTCCTTTCTGGCAAGATTGTCTCCTTGCCTGCACCGTCCTGCCAGTTCCTGTTCTTCCATTCTTTCTTTTGACACGCGTTTACCCTATAAATGCAGCAAAGATAAAAATACTGCGCGGAGCGGGCAAGAAAATAGTTCTTTTGTTTCTTTAACAGTCATTTATGCAGTATTTCCCGGACTCTAGCATTTTCTCAATACATGGAAATTTTTAAGATTAACACCAAAACCCCACAATTGATGAAGAAGTTGAGATTTTATTTGGTAGCATTTATGCTTGCGTTTTTAACGATGCCAATATTACAGTCTTGCTTGGATAGTAGTGACAGCAGTTATCCCGATTCCCTTCTCGCTATCGGCACTCTGGAGATAATTGAAGGCAGGGAATACTTTTTTAATCTGGATGACGGTGATAAGATGTATCCAAGTGACACAACCTATATCCATAATTACGAACTGGTGGACGGACAGCGTGTCTTTGTTCAGTTTCTTCCGTTGGAAGAAGACAAACCGGGATATGAGTATAATGTAAAACTTATACAGCTTCAGAATATACTGACGAAAGACATCATTCCACTCACTGAAGAAACCGTCGATAGTATTGGCAATGACCGTATTAATGTTGGTAATTTATGGATTGCAGGAAAATTCCTGAACATCGAACACCAATTCTATCACAGCAATAATCCGGATAAGAAACATATGTTGAATCTGGTGATTAACAAAACTTCCGAAGCACCGGCTCCGGAAGATGATTACATTAACCTGGAGTTCCGCCATAATGCCTTTAACGACGAACAACGTGAACCTAGCTGGGGAGTAGCATCATTCAGACTGGATGAAATAGCCGACCAACTGGAAGGAAAAAAGGGATTGAAAATACTCGTCAATAGCATTTATGATGGAAAACGTACTTATACAGTAGAATTAAACAAGAAGAAATAAACCTAAACTGACCGATTGAAAAAAGAGGGTGCATATCGCTCAAACGAATGCATCCTCTTTTACTTTTCATGGAAATTTAACTTGCTATTTGTTGCTACCAATTATTTTCCATACAATAGCACTACCCACAGCACCTATAAACGGAGCCACAATGAAAAGCCACAACTGGCTAAGAGCCGCACCACCTTCGAACAAAGCCGGGCCGATGCTTCTGGCAGGATTCACTGAAGTGCCCGTGATAGGGATACATACAATATGTACCAATACCAAAGACAAACCGATGGCCAAACCGGCAAAATTGCCTGCACCTTTCTTTGAGTCGGTAGTACCTAATACGACCAATACAAAAATAAATGTAAATACCACTTCCGCAATAAAGGCTTGCAACATTTCTCCGTCACCGAAACCATTGGAACCGGTTGCCGTAGGACCATCATGCCCTCCGGTAGAAACCAATGCGAAGAGTATGGCAGAACCGATAATTGCACCAATTACCTGAAATATCATATACAAGGCAGCATCTTTTCCACTCATGCGCCCCGACATAAACACTCCCAACGTAATGGCAGGATTAATGTGGCATCCCGAGATGCCTCCTATGGTGTAGGCCATAGCCACAACAGACAAACCAAACGCAAACGCAACACCAAGCGTTCCTACGCCGGCGCTCACAACTCCTGCAGCACTTCCGGCAAACACTGCACTACCGCAGCCCATCAAAACCAGAACCATTGTTCCTACCATTTCTGCAATATACTTTTTCATAAGCATCAATTGATTTTTTCTAAATTAAACAATATTGATTATCTATTATAAATAAACAAAAAGTAACCAAAAAAAGAAAGGTATTGGAAAGACAAAAAAGCATAAAAGTCTCACAAATTCAATGATTTGTGAGACTTTCTTATTATTGCGGAGAGACGGGGATTCGAACCCCGGATACCCTTTAGAGGTATACACGCTTTCCAGGCGTGCCTCTTCAACCACTCGAGC
>OGIE01000665.1_pt1 | contig 50957 bp, 37 predicted proteins | sample 1571581 | NCBI WGS metagenome assembly OGIE01 (sample SAMEA2582021, study PRJEB24529) | metagenome | biome: Human gut stool | place: China | collected 2011 | reverse complement strand
AGACGAGGCACCGTTCAGATAGGTGTAGGAGATAGTCTTGTTGGCTTGACCGGTGTGAATCTGTTTGCTGCTGATACGGCCAAAATCGTCGTAGGTGTAGGTCAGCTTTTCGCTGCCGTTAAAGTTGACACCCTGCACCCGTTCCGTGTGGACGCCGGTACCGTAGCGGTAGCTGTACAGTCCTTTTTGCACTCCGTCGATGGCAATGGAGGTGCTGGATTCGTGTCCGGTGCTGTCGTAAGACAGCTGCACATTGGTTTGTTCCACACCGCTGTCGATGGTTGCCCCGGTGGTGGTGATGGTTTGGAGAATGTTTCCGTTTCCATCATAAGTATACCTTGTGCGAATGTTGTTGGCAAGGTCTTTTTCCAAAGCCAGCTGGCTGCGTTGGTCATACACATACTGGAACACATGGCTGCCAACGGTCTTTTTGGTGACTTGACCGTAGCTGTTGTATTCCAAAGTGGTTCCGCTGCCATTGCCGTAGATTTGGCTGGATAGCTGCTGGTTGGTGCCATAGGCATAGGTCACCAGCCGGTTGGTGTGTGTGCCGTCGCCTATGTCGATGGAGGTGGGACGACCCAAATCGTCATACGCGAACGCATAGCGGGTGTCCCCGTGGTCGTACTGGGTAGCGGTCAGCTGCCCGTCGGTGTTATAAGTGTTGGTTTCATAGGTGGGACCGGAGCGCACTTCTTTCAAATTGTTATCGCTATTATAAATATATTCGATCGTATCGCGTCCGGGTTCGGTAATGTATGTGGTGTGGTAATTCTCGTTGCCGTGGTCGTAGGTATACTGGGTCGTTTTGCCGCGTTCGTCGGTGGCGGTGAGTTGATCTTCGCCATCGTCGGAATAGGTGGATGAGGTTTTGATGGTTTTGCTGCCCACGCTGGACACAGGAATGAAGATCCACTTTTGGCCATCGGGGTTTTCTGTGTTTTTGGCATATTGCCGCACATAGGAATAGCGGGTATCGGTGGGCTGTTCATCCGCTGTGGTGCAGTCCATATAATGGCCGGATATGACGGGTGTTATAAAAAATGTGCCGTCGTTGTTATACTCAAACCGCATCATCTGCGGCAACATGCCCTCTATGGAACGATGCAGGAAAGGCAAGCCCTCGGCGGTAGCGTCGGCATCGGCCATCGATATACCGGTGTATGTGCCAGCGGAATATATATTGTACCAGTTGAATGCAGCCTCGTACAAATGGATCCGCCACTGGTAGGTGGAATCACCCAGTATGAGTGCATGGGTGTATATGGCGTCGGATTCATCAATTGAGGGCGCGCATAGGGCATCACCGGTTGCTGCGTTGATGATGTAATATGTTTGCTCATCAACAATTGCGGTTGCCGGAGTCGCCGTGAAGGTTTCGGACGAAATGGTGTTGCCATGGCTATCCTGCTGTTCGGTTGTCCATTGCCGTTGTGCTGAATAGTCGTAGGCCGTCTCTTCGGTTGTATCGCTTTGCTGCGATTCGTCCGTTTCGTTGAAAACATCACGGTAGATAAATCCGTTTTTGAAGGATGCGGTGTTGATGTTATAGTTGTACTCATACACGAATTTGGCATAAGCGGCATCCGCTGGTACGGTGGCTTCTCCACACAGGAATTGCCAGTCGGTGATCTCGTTGTTGAAAGATAGATGCACCGGAGAGCCGCAATCGGCATGTGTGCTGCTGTAAAAGGTCAAAGTGATGCCGAATGTGGGCGCGTTGGAGCGGTTATACGAGCCCAGCGAGGCGGAATTGGCTTTGCCCCAACCGCCGAAGCTGATTTTTTCACCCTCAGCAGCGTGCAGGGGAACAATCTGGGACACGACCATCTCATGCTCCATGATGCCGAAGACGGTTGCTTGCTCCGGACCCATGCTGCTGGGAGTTGTCCAGCCATAATCGTTATAATCAAAATCGGTGTTTTGCAACAGATTATAGAGATTGGGTACTTCGCCGGTTTCAACTTGAAAATCGTCCATCCAAAGTGTTCCGACGGCATCTGCACTGGCACCGGCGTTGATTTGCAGCGTTTCGCCTGCTTTGATTTCGATCGAAGCAACCAGTCGCCGCCATTCACCGGAACCGGTAGCTTTTATGCCAACGGCTTTAGCTGTGCGCTGTTCGGCATTGCTGCTGTTCAATGCGCGCAACTTCAGATCGGTCGTTCCGCTGGTCAGGGCGGAGCCATTGGTGGTCACATAGCAGGAAGCGGTGTACATTCCTGGTTCCAAAGCGGTAATGCTTTGTACAAAATGAGAACTGCTGGAGCCTGCGGCTGTTTTTTCAATTTTTAAGGCACCTGCTGCGGTATACCCGACGGTAGTATCTATCGACAAGGTACTTCCCATGGCCGCCGCTGTCGTCCATTCATCTATACTGCTGCACGAGCCATTTTTGACCTTGTTGTTGACACTGTACATCAGCTTGGAGGATTTAACCATCTGATTGGCAGTGCCGGTGCTGGTGGAGGAATCGTAAGTGTAGTATTGCCCCAAGCCGTTTTCGCGATCCACCAATCCGGTAGTTAGCCCCTCGTTATTAAACAAGTAGGTAACCTTGTTGTTGTACATATCGGTAACATCGGTTTCGTTGTGCCGATAAGCAAAGGTGTACTTTTCGCGAACCGTGTTGCCCTTGCTGTACTGGATGGATTCCACCGGGAACCGGCGGTTGACATAAAAATCATTGGTTTGTGTCGCGTTGATGTAGCTGATGGTTACCTTGGAACCGTCGGAATAGGTGACATATTGTAGCGGTTCCTTGTGTCCAGCATTAAAATAGGAAAACTGAGTTGCTTTCCCGTTTGGGTCGGTAATACTGCCGATTAACGAGCTGACATATTCAATTTGATACTGCTTCCCATTAGGCATATTAATAGCCGTTAAACGTCCATCGGATGCATAGGTCATCTGAATAACTTTGCCGTTGCCGTCAGTAATGGAGGTTAGGGGGTAAACGCTTTGTTGGTAAGGGGACGGATCACCGTAGGTAAAGGTGTTTTGGTGGTTTTCCGAATCCTGCAATTTTACGATCTGCCCTCTGCTGTTGAAGGTCATCGTGGTGTCGTCGTCGGATATAGTGTAGCGTGCATCGGTGCTGCTGGAATTGACGGTTAGCGTATAATTCAATCCCATTTCGTCTACGAAGGTATTGCCGCTTTTCCTAAAGTAAATCCGGCGTGCTTGATCATCAATCAAATAGTACGCATAATTTCCGGCGCTGTAGGGGTGAACTTCCAGGTTGCAGCTGGAGCGCCAATGGGAACCCATGCTGCATTTTCCGTAAACTTCACCGTCGCAATCCGGATACGAATAGATGAGCTTGAGGTCAATGGGCAGCGATTCGCTTTCGGTGTTCCCAATCGGAACAACTGCGAGAATGTTGCCCGCGTTGTGGTTGACGCGAACGGAGGCTGCTTCCTCGTCCCCCATGGTGGTGCTTGTCCATGTATCGTCTACACCGATTACCGGACGATAATTGATGATGATGTGTGGTGCTGCATCCACATCGTTTCTGAATTCAGTGTAGTACGAAGCGTAATAATTGGAACGATCACCATGAATGATATCCCGCGACAGCATAATGCCGTTGTTTTCGCCGCCCTGCAGCCAATCTTCAACCAAAGAAGTGATGTTCCACCAATTCTTTTCCCACATTGTTTGATTGGCGTTGGCATAATCGAGGGTGGTAGAATCATACGAAGGCTGACGATTCCATGTGATGGATGAGGTGTCCCAACTGCTGGTTACTTTATGAACGCTGATTTCGGCATTGCTTAGATTGGCAATGCCATCGGGAGAATACTCCATTGCCAGTGTAGCGCTGTTGATGCGGTCCACTGTACTGATAAAGGTTGGTGTAGGAATTTTGACATAGGCTCGATAAACGCTTTGTTCGTTCGGGTCTGATTGAATATCGTTGCCGATATAGAGTTTGTACAGAGAAGAACCTTTGAAAACGGTGTTGGGTTCTTTGTTATACACCTGTGATGTTTGAACCGTACGCTGTGAAGTTTCCAGTGTTGGATCGATGATGACCGGATAAGCGGCCTCAGCCAGCCATTCTTTATCCGGTTCGATGGTGTAAATGTAGGTATTGCCTTGCTTTTGCAGGGATACATCGATGAGGGTGGAAGTTTGCTGTTCCTTATCGATCATATATGGCGCGGCAAGAGTAAAAATGACATCTTGTGTTTTATCGTCACGGAATGTGACGGTGTTGTCCGGTTGAAGCGTTGCCGTCATTCCGTCGGCAAAAAGATAGAATGTAAAAGATGTTTCTGTGGGTCCCTCGGACAAAATAAGACTTTCTTTTAACCGAGACCCCTGCACATCGTATTGCAGATGAACATCCTCCATGATTTGGGCATAGGTGATTTGAGATGTGTGATTTTTTGGAGTAATCTTCTCCTGTATATCCTTAGCAGCCTTTTCTTCAGCGCTAAGGTTTTTGTCGGTGCTTGCAGCGGCGGAAACATCCGGAGAAGATACACTGGCAGTCGCAGCTTGCTGATTTTGAAGGCTCCAGCTTAAGGTGTGATCTTTTACCGTCGCTTTTACGAGATCCGTACTGATCGCCGGAAGCTGCACGTGTAAGGCGTTTGCCTTGTTGGAATAATACTTTTGGCTTTTGGAAACGGTTTTCAGCTCCAATGTGTTATCGATATTTTGAAACTGTCCATCCGTATCCTGATAGTGCACGGGCTCGCTGTACATGATGGCAGTGTAACTACCATCGCTCATGTAAAACTGTTTGACATTTTCTTCTCTTTTTGAAGTGTCCTCACAAATGATCGTGGGTTGGGAAGAGGTGGATAAGTTGGCGTCTTCCGCCTTTTCGGCAGAAGTTTCGGCAGTAGTGGAAAGCGGAATGATACCTGCTAACATCGCGGAAGAAACAATTACGGCCAATCCTCGTTTGAAAATCCTTCGTTTTTTCATGTTCCTGTTCGCGCACTACATTCCTTTTGCGCACTCCTTTCTTGAAAATGTTGGAAATTTGTATTCCATTCAAATTATACACATATATGTTGTATAATTCAATAGTTATAAACAATATAATCTATTTTAATTATAATTGCACATAAAAGATAAAGCTTTTTTTGCTATTTCCTATAATTTTGAGTGAGCTGCTTTAGCTAGTGTGTTTTTTAAATTAGGTATATGGTTTTGCTGGTGGATTCTTGTTACGATTGAATTTTAAACATGATTTAAATTGCTTTTAGTGAGTCCGCTTATTAAATGATTTCTTGATAAATCAATATCTTAACAGGTTTTAATTGTGAACCCTTGATTGTGATAGAAAATATGAAAAACAACGTTGCAAACTTTTAAAAGCAAAATTTGCAACGTTGTTGGTGATGATATTAAGAGAAACTATTCTGTTTGTCAATAATGATAGGAATTGCCATTAGTAGTCATATAAAGGTAATATCTTTATACGTTGAATCCGTTGTATTTAGGCATCTGTCCGTACAAAGCAGGGAACACTTCGGTCCAACGCCCAGCTTCCGCAAAAAGTCGTGTGATCGATTCGCAGAAATGATAATCACGATTGTGCTCGGGAACCAACTCGTACATTTCTGTTTCAAAGATTCCATTATCCACTTTTTCGCCAGCTTCAATTTTCGCTCTGTAATCATCCATTAAATTCATAATGGATTGATATTGCTCTCGGGTGAGCTTCAACTCGTAAACAAATCTACTGAGATCGGTATTTTCAAAGAGTAGATCCAATTGAAATTCTAGCAGATCAATACGTTTTTCCAAATTCACTTTCAACACCTCTTTACAAATTCTATAGATATTATAACGTGTTATTTTGACGAATAAAGTTGAACTGTGTCGATTTATTCGCATTAAATTTCCAATTAGATTCTTAAACACAATAAAGCGGAAATATGTTGAAAATAAAATATAATTATACATTGAAATAGCGTGAGAAATGTGGTATGCTGCAAAAGGGCGTAAAAAATTTTTAAATAAGGAGGGCGATGATGTAAGGGGCGACTATTCGAAACGGCGGCTGGACAATGATGATAGACAACTGCTGGTAGGGTCAAATGGATTTGCGGGTCATTGAAAACATTTTGCTCCCTATTTACAAGCGGATTTTATGTCAAAATTAAAAAAGGAGAGTAGAAAATGAAAATTAAGGTGTTAGCTATTTTGACTGTAACAGCGATGTGTGTGTCTTTGTGCTCTTGTGGTGGCCAGATCGAGACGAATAGTCGTGGCAAGGATGTGGAACTTGGTGCCAGTCCATCGTCAGAACCTGCTACTTCTTCTGCGTCTGAAACGGTGACTCAGTTTGGAAGTGGCACTGGCACGACAGTGAAAAAAGCAGATGGCGAGTCTGATCAAACAACAGTTGTAAAGCAAACGACTACGACTCGTGCGCTGGAAGTGCTGCATCGTGGAAATAGTACATGGAAAGAGATCCCTATTAATGAAGGAGCATTGGTATCAACTGCCATATTCCGCGATTTTGATTTGAGGGATACCATAACGACAGCTGATTATGTTTTTAGCGGTACGATCATAAGTCGCAAGGAGTATGTGATTTCTTGGGTGGATAAATATGGAGAATTACATGGATCAATCAAAAAAGCTATTTTAGAAGTAAAGATAAATCATACATATCATGGAAAATCACCAGTGAAGGGCAATATAATTAAAGTTTTGTATCCTGATTCTCTATCAATTGCATATAAAGGCGTTGCCCTTGCCAAAGATCAGGGGGAATATGTATTTGTCACGTGGGTATTAGATGAAAACTATGTAAAACTTAGAGAAAAGGAGTCACCACTTGATGGCACGGAAGTCGAGAAATATGCGGATGTCTATATGGGTACACCGCGCTATACTCTATTGCCGATTGAAAAAGGAAATGTGCTTGCATACAAGGGCTACTTTGATTGGAATAAAGATATTATGTCAAAAGCAAAACCTAGCGTGAAAACAGACAAAATATCTTATGGCCAAAGTGATCCGCTTTTTGTTGCGCTGGATAAAAAGGATTTTGACACAGCTTTTGTTCAGCTATTTGAAAATCCGCAGATATTACCTACTGCTAGTACTTTGTCTACTACTACCAGTCAGGTACAATAGATTATCGAAAAACAAAATGTCCGTGATAAGTAATTAGATGCATAGTAGGAAAACCGGCTAATCAAGAATAAAAAGAGGAGGAGATGCGACATGAAGAAAATCAAATATGTTGTTAGTGAATTTCTGATTGTGTTGATATTTGTGCCTGTGATGATTGCAGTGGTTCGGATGCTGCGTGATGTGGTGCAAGCAGCGTAGTGCTGCTAAGAGATTATTTCAATAAATGATTGGAGGAGTATATGTTATGAAATATGGTTTTCTTTTTGGCGCAGGAGCCGAAGTTGGCTACGGGCTACCATCTGGCGGTAAATTTGCTTTGGACATATTTAGACACGATGTTACAGAAAGCAAAAAAGCATTCAAAGAAATGCGAGACAATGTTGACTATACAACAAGATACGCATCATATTGGCTGCCTGACGGTTTCAGAGATAAAAATATTAGTTCATTTGGAAAGACCGTTTTTCAAAATATAATCAAAGATACTGTTGAGCATAACCGTGAAAACATAATCAAGAGAATCAACAATTTCGATGAAGTCGCAAAAAGCGAGGCATCAGCGATGAAAAAAGACAACGTTGACATTGATTCTCTTTTGGAAAAGCTAATCGGTAGAGAACTCGATAATGTTCATATGGGACAAACGATTTCTTTTATTGATGAATTCAAACAAGGAAATGATTTGTTTAATAGTTCCTATTTCTCAGCTTTACTGATGGTTTATAAAGACAAAACGATCATAACTGGTGAGCAACGAGTCGAATTCGGTAAAATATTGCTGTCAATCATACAACTACATGTTGGTGCGCTAAGCGAGTCGTTATCCAGGAGGATTAACGATGGCTTGTTTGCCAAAAAAGACGATGATATAGACATTTTTGACGATATTGGTGAAATTATCCAGCTAAATTATTCGTCTTCTGGCTTAAGCGGAATGGAGTACCTTCTCGATCAGCGAGAAGCCGAAATATCTACGGACGCTGGAAAATGTTTGCGTTTTGCACAGAAGATTATCGAAGCAATTTACGCTGTTGTTTTAGATTATAAAACTTTAATTGATGCGTATTGGCACTATCTTTACAGTCCTTCCACTGACTGGGCTAAATTCTGTAAAATTTGCATTTTTCTATTAAATGTCAGAGATTATATAACTAAAATGGCAGACAGTGCCAATCCTGAAGAAAAACATGGATACTACCATGTTTTGAAAGAATCAATAGACGAAAAGAAATTTGAAGTTAGTGCAGTTGCAACAACGAATTACAATCGTTTTATCAGCGAAATATTGTGCATAGAGGTAGCATTTCTAAATGGTTCTACGGAAATATGGTATGATCCATATCTAAATAGAATTGGGGCAAAGAGTGGATTGTCTACATCTGAGAACCATATTTTGGTTCCGTTGATGTTCACGCAGAGTGGTACAAAACCGATGACCTCCATAGAAATGTCTATGAAATATGTTGACACTTATACACAATGGAAATACTCGGATGGGGTTATTATAGTTGGATTTGGTTTCGGAACTGATGATGAGCATATTAACGGAATATTGAGAACATTAATCGATGTTGATAATAAATCAATCACAGTAGTGACCTTGGACAAACATCAGTCCGACGATGCAATTGCAAAAGATATCGCAAGAAAACTGAAAGTGACAAATGTATCAAATATTTCGATTATTCAAGTTGATACAAATGGACTTAATATCCAAAACAAGAAAATATGGACGGATTCTTTGAGTAGTCGATAATGAGCACAGCCCACCGATCATCTGACCGGTGGGCTCGGTATGCTTATTCTGTTAATCCAGCAACGCTAAATTGTGATCCCCGCTATGTACCGAACCTCTATCATATGCCCGATTGCAGTGCAGTCTGCACGGGTGTAGCTCGCAGTTCGTATGGTACTCATCTTTTTGGAAGTGTGGGATGTTTTACAGACGTGGGTTTGCCAGACATTTCTGTGACGTATTAAGTTAGTGACCACAGAAGATATGCCTTTATAGGGGGTATTCAGTTGTTGGAGGTGCGGGGGAGACTTTTCTTAATAGATAGTCACTTTCAGTTTTTAGCCGGTTTTGGTTTTGGTGCGGCTGCTTTCGGACACATACAGTGTCAGCAGATGGGTGACCAGCGCATCCACGCTGATCCCCTGCGCATCCGCTTCGGCTTGCAGGCTGTCATACAGATGCACCGGTATCCGCAATTCCGAACCCATGATAGCGGATCCACGCCCATCCGGTTCCAGCGCGAAGATTGCTTTGCGCAGCTCGTCGGCTTCCATTTGCGCATAGATGTCCAGCACATAATCGACCTTGGCGTGACCGATGATCTGGGCAATCGCCTTGGCGGGAATTTTCTTTTCGCAAAGGCGGGTCACAAAGGTATGGCGGCACACATGGCAGGCTAAGGTATCCACGCCGGACGCTTTCCGGATACGATCAACCAATCTTCGAGTAACGGTCGGGGTCACCGGAGCGAGTTTGGTATGATTAAAGATGTATTCGTTGATGTGTGCCTGCCGCCGGACAATAGCATTGGCGCGACTGGTCAAATACACCTTGCGGACACCGGCGGGCGTTTTTGCAGCAGATACAAAAATGCTGGGTTCCGCCGGATTGTATTTGTCCCATGTCAAATCCATCATTTCTCCTTTTCGCAAACCGGTTTCCAATAAAAAAATAATTAAGTGCCCTAATGGATCATGACTGCAAGCCATTTCGACAACTTCTTGTTGTTGGTGGGTAAGGGGTAAGACCTCTTTTGTAGGGGACAGGGGAATGGTGAGCTCGGCGGTTGGATCGACAGACAAAACATTTTGCCGGATGAGTGGACGAAATGCTTGCCGCAAGGTGGACCGGACTTTGGATAAAGTAGCTTTGCTATAAGACCTGTTTGATGCGGCAAGGTTTAATAATTGTTGCAAATCTATTTCGGTAATGGACTGGATAGGGGATTGGCTGCAAATATCATTCTCTATGATACGAATAGCAGATATGTATCCTTCGACTGTTTTGGGTTTGACTGCTTGCTGCTTGTATACGGCCAGCCATGTTTCTAGCCATTGGTTCAGTGTTTGCTGCGGATCTAAAGAATTGTTTTGAGTATTCATGATGTTCCTCCTCACTGTATGAAAAAAGCGTCAAAATGTGTCGAATTTGTATTTTACCGCAAAATTCGTTCAATATCAATACGAAAATGCGTACAAAAAGAAAACAGAGATAACCGCTTATACGGTTATCTCTGCAAATAAGAAAGCAACAACCACTGATTATAAGCTGGGTGATTGCTGCTGAATAGAAACAAGCGGACAAATCGTTGGATTTGTCCGCTTGTTTCCTAAACGTATTTTGTTTTGGAGTGGGTAGAATAAAAGCCTTATCTACCTCTTTGGTAAGCTGGGTCAGGATATCGTAGGTAGCACATAAACGCAAATGTGTTCAAACACCCTTAGACTTTTACTTCTTTTTTGGCTTTTGTCCACGCGTTTTTTTGATCCAGCGATCAAATGCGAAATCGGGTCCGGGGCTCCAAAAAAGCAATGCTATTGCCATGATCCAAATAAAATCAAATCTGAAGATATGAATAGCAAGCATTTCACCAATGTTCCATGGCACCTTTATAAGGTATACGAATAAACAAGCAATTATGGCGACGGGGTGGACGATCAACACAACAAAATAAAGTATACGCAGTATCTTTGGAATTTCTTCTTTATATCTGCTGTAGAACAGCCACTCCTTAAAGCTTTCTTGTCTTTTTCGCTTTTTATAGGCGCTATTATTAAGTTGATACCTTTTTACGCCATACAGGAAACCACGAATAAATATCAGAGCGAGGGAATAGCCGATGAGAATAAGAATAAACTGGCGTCCAAGACTCATTGATTACCTCCCGCAAAAACGCTACTGGTTAAAGGATTATTAGGACTGCAAAACGATGTTGTTACCATTTACGGTTATACTGTACTGGGAATCAAAGTTGGGAATATATGCGTAGTAGGTAACAAGCGTTTCGTTAAGAGATTCACTGTCCAACGCATAAAATGTAGTGTTATATTCATCCGACACCATGGATGTTCCGCCTTTTGTATCATGAATGGTCACAAAATAATCACCGGTGTTTTTGTATTGATACACATATACAACCACTCCATCTTCAATTTTTTGGACTACCTTTTTCATGCTTGAACCAATACCAACTTTCCAACCATTGGCTGTTTTAGGTATCATCAAATATGAATCATTGTCGCTTTGACGATCAACAACAAAATCACACGCTTTTCCTTCCACGACAAGCTTTATATTCGATTTTCCCAAAATATAATATTCATAGGCGGCCTCCGGTGAATGAAAGGTTATAACGCTATTTTCAAACGGACAAAATGGCAATACGATGATTAACACTACTGATAACCCCAGAAACACAATATTCCATATGCGTTTGTGATTTACTTTGACTTTTTTCGCCACAACCATGGAACATCCCAGAAAAAGTCCAACAATCATCAATCGGATGATACTATACATTTCGCCATCCCCCTAATTCTTTAGCGGTATCATAACGGTGATACTCGCTGGGAGTGTTTACTCTTGATTCTCCAAACGCAACAATGGGTTATAAACACGGGTTATCGTTGCGTAGCCGACAATGCGGGCACCTTCTTGTATACTGATCTTTTTCCCGATCCATAAACAATGCGGATATGATTCGGGAGATAAAAATGTGATGGTTCCTTTTGCTGTTCCATTTGGAGGGACAGACTCAACACCATAGTAATGGTGAATACCTGTTGTCAAATAATTATCCGTTACTAAGTGTGCTGGCCTGTAGCCATCGTTCGCGGGATTTTTTCTCGTGCCATTGAATTCAAATATTACTTCAACATCTGGTGACTGATTCATAACATTCTTCTCCTTATGGCATCGGTATAGCTGCTATTTGTTTTTTTGTAGTTTCCAAAAGTCCTTTTAATTCCTGAATATGATTGCTTCTAGAAGTTTGTTTCTTGTGCTGTTCCCGAATATCAATCTTCATTTTTCAACATTTTCAAATTACTCTCCCAAACGGTATCCTCTAACGCTTTTGCGCATTTGAGACAGCGGGTATATGCGCGTGAAAACCACGGCTCATCCACCGCTTTTTTAAGCCTGTCTAATATGCAAAAGGCTCCTGGCCAATTCATGTCCTGTAGCCATACCATCAATTCAGTTGCATAGGAAGAGAGTTCTTCGTTTGACCTTGCGGCCAAAATTTTTGCACAATTGTCCCAGACATTTTTATGGTAGTCCTTGTTGCACGGTTGCAGGAAAACATTGATGCATTTTACATCCTTGGCTAACTCAATGCCTTGTTTTTGCTTTTCTGTGCTGTTGTTCCAATCAAGCAAATCCATGATATGGTCAATATTTACCATTTTACTAACACCATCTTCCATTGTTATGCCGGATGAATACAACAATATTGTAAGGGCAAAAAGCGATAAAGTCAACAATATCGCATCGAATGTGTCGAGAATTGTGGCGATATACAATATTTTCTTTTGCTTCTTATACATTCCGACAGGATAGGACGCGCTGCGCATGGATAGCAAAACGGAGAAGATGGGTGACCATCTTCTCCGTCGGATGTTATACCTTATAGAATGTTTTGTACCATTCAGCGAAACGGCGTAAGCCGGTTTGCAGACTGGTGTTTGGCTTAAAGCCGGTATCGCGTTCCAAGGCGGAAGTGTCAGCGTAAGTGACCGGTACATCGCCCGGCTGCATCGGCACCAGCTGCTTGTGCGCCTCAAAATCATAATCGGCGGGCAGCACCTGTGCACGAATCAGTTCCTGTTGCAGAATGTCCACAAAGTCCAATAGATTTTCAGGCTGGTTGTTGCCGATGTTGTAGATGCGATAGGGAGGAACCGGCAAGCCATCGTCGCCGTTTTTCTTTTCGGGAGCGCGCTGCATTACGCGCTTGACGCCCTCCACAATATCGTCTACATAGGTGAAATCCCGTTTGCAGTTGCCGTAGTTGAAAATCTGAATGGTTTCGCCGCGCAGCAGCTTGTTGGTGAATCCAAAATAGGCCATGTCCGGTCGCCCGGCGGGGCCGTACACGGTGAAAAACCGCAGCCCGGTCGAGGGGATGTTGTACAGCTTGGCATACGCATGCGCCAACAGCTCGTTGCTCTTTTTGGTGGCGGCATACAGCGATACCGGATTGTCCACCTTGTCCTCGGTGGAGTACGGCACTTTTTTGTTGGAGCCATACACCGACGAGGAAGAGGCATACACCAAATGCTCCACCGGATAGTGACGGCACGCCTCCAGAATATTGTAAAACCCGATCAGGTTGGATTCGATGTACACAGCCGGATGATCAATGGAGTAGCGCACACCGGCTTGCGCCGCCAGATTCACCACTATGTCGAAAGCATACTGCGCAAACAGCGATTCGATCAGCGCTTTGTCTGCCAGATTGCCCTCGATAAATACCCAGCGGCTGTTTGGCGTGGCAGCCGCCCGCTTTTCAATTTCCGCCAAGCGGTAATCTTTCAACGATACGTCGTAGTAATCGTTGCGGTTGTCCAGCCCGACCACGCAAGCCGGCTCGGCTGTGCGCAGCAATTCCATAACCAGATTGGCACCGATAAATCCGGCAGCGCCGGTGACCAATATCGTTTTGCCTTTTAACTCCACATTTGGTGTAATCATTGGATGACCCCCTTATAGGTGTGTTGAATGTGATGGTAGCTTTCCAAATTGCCGATGTCATACCGGTTTCCCGGCATTTCCATCGCGTGCACCGGCACCCTCTGGCACAGCCAGGCGATGAAACTGCCCGGTGCATCGGTGCTGCATCCGGCGGCAATGCCCTCGGCGACGCGCGCAGCATCTTCCTTGGTGTAATAGTAAAACGGCGGGCAGCACCAGTGAGTCGCGGGGGTAGGGGACTTTTCGGTCATATTCACCACACGGTCGTGTTCGTCCACCGTCAACACACCGCATTTTTGCAGCTTTGCTTCGGATGGCTCCCAGTACCGCATCACGCAGGAGGTTTGCTTTTGCCGGCAATAGCGGACAAAAGCGGTGAGGCTAAAGTCCAACACATTATCCCCGGCAATCACCAACAAATCCTCCTGCAGCTGTCGGCTGTCGATGGCAAATTGGATATCCCTGACCGCTCCTAAGCGGGTATCGTTGGTGCTGGTGCCATCGTCCAGCACCGTGATGCGATAGGGCTTTGTTTGCGCCCACTGTTCAAAGTGGTGGGCGTATTTGTGGTTGGAGATCACGATGTATTCGTCCACTATGCCGGCGGTTTCGATATCGTCCAGCAGCCAGTCCAAAATGGTTTTATCCCGCACCTTCAGCAAGGGCTTGGGAAAGTTTTCGGTCAACGGATACAGACGGGTGGCATATCCCGCCGCCAATATCAAGCATTTCATAAGGTCACCCCGTTCGCTGTATGACAGATGTGGGCACTGTATTTGTCCGCCAGATGCGGAAATGCGTCCAGATATTCCGCTCGCACAGCCTGCAGGATCGCTTCCTCATATGCCGGATCGATCAGCGCCATGCAGCAGCCCTTGAATCCGGCACCGGAAAAGCGACCGCCGTAAATCCCCTTGGTATGCGTCATGATCTCGTACAGCTTGACCAGCTCCGGCGAACCGGTTTCCCAGTTTTCGATGGAGGATTTGCCGCTGGCAAAGCACAGTCGACCAAATTCTTCGATATCGCCCTGCCGCCACGCTTCGGCGCCGCGCTGTACCCGATCAAATTCGGTGTACCAATGTTCGGCGCGCTTGGCCCAGCTTGCGGGGAGCTTGTCCCTGTATTGTGCATATACCTCATACGGAACATCGCGTAGGTTGGTGTCCTCGAATTTTCCATATTCCAACCCGGCAAAGGCTTTCAGCGCGTAGGCAGCCGAGCGACATTCGTCCACCCGCATATTAAATTTCGATCCCGCCAACGACCGATCCAGTCCGCTGAAAAAGATGGCGATTTCATACGGCTTTATATGGGGGCTCTGCGGAATCAACTCGTAGGTGTCGTCCTGCAAATCCATATATAGCAGCTGCTCTTTTCGGCAATACACTTCACAGCTTTGATCCAGCTTGCCGCAGGAAACGCCAACATAATGATTTTCCGCTTCTTTGGAGATTTCGATCAGCTCGGCAGGGCTTAAAACAATGTGGTTTAATTTGCAAAGCGCAGACAAAAAGGTGATGATAACCGCGGCAGAAGAGGATAGCCCGCCAATGGGCAATTCGCCGTCAATAATGGCGCAAAGCCCCACTCGCAGCGGATAACGGCTGCTGAGCGCAATGGTTGCACCGCGCAAATGATCCGCCCAATCATCCTGCTTTTCGGGGGGCGTGCTGGCTACATGCCATTGCGCCCGCTTAGGAAATTGCAGCGAGGCGATCTCGATTACGCCGTTCATCTTGGGGCCGTAAGCAATGTGAATTCCTTTGTCAATCGCGAATCCGGTGATTTTTCCCAGCTGGTGGTCCGAATGCGCGCCGATAGGGCAAACGCGATACGGGGTGAATTCCGTGTGCTCCGGCAGCTTTTTATAGGTGTTTTCAAACGCGTGCACCGCGTGTGTATAAGCGCTGTTTTCCGAATAACGCGGGGCAGAGGCCGCTTGCAGCACCTCGTGTTTCTGCTGCTGCGCGTAAGCGGCGGTGCGCCCGTCCAGCGGCTTGGGGGCGTTGTCCGGAATCAACCAGAGCTTGCCCTCTTTTTTGGCACCGATAATCTTCCCGTTCCGGCATAAAGCGGTGACCCGCCGCTCCAACAGGCTCCATTTTTCGGCGGCTTCGTGTACGGTTATGTAGGCCATTCCGTTACCTCCAAACAATCATATAACGCGACATAAATAGCAGTATGGTTATTACAGTAGCACATACAGCACTGTTTGTCAATTTGTAATTTGACAAATATATACTTTTGTCGGCATATGATTGCACCATTCAAACCACAGAAGAAGCGCTCTGCCGTGGAATCCTATGTATAAACCGAAAAGGAGAAGGCTCATTTTTCACGCAAAATTGCATAAAAAACCACCTAAAACCGAGCGGCAAACGGTTGTTTTGCTTGACGCATTTGCACTTTTGTGATATCCTAATCTATATATGTATCTTCCTATTATAGTGGCTTTTATTATGCGGTGTTGTATAGGGGTGCAACCGTGTGGCTTAGCCACTTTTGAAGCCTGTTTTTAAGATGATCTGCGTAAAAGGGGAAAGAACGATGGCGTTTCAGGCGTTTGATCAGTTTCATAAATTTGAAAATAAAATTTGGTTGTCATCTCCGACCATGCATGGTGACGAGCAGCATTGGGTGGACGAGGCTATTCGCGCCAATTGGGTCAGCACCGTGGGTGAAAACATCAATGAGGTGGAGCGGCTTGCTGCTGAAAAAATAGGCTGCGAGCAGGCGGTGGCGTTGTCGTGCGGAACAGCGGCACTGCATTTGGCGATTCGCCTTTGCGGAGAACAGCTCTATGGGCAGCCGAAAGCCGGTCGTGGGTCGCTGGAAGGGCATAAAGTTTTTTGCTCGGATATGACCTTTGATGCCACGGTCAATCCCGTTGCCTATGAGGGCGGCGAAGCGGTGTTTATCGACACCGAGCGCGATACGTGGAATATGGATCCGGTGGCGCTGGAAAAAGCGTTTGAGCTGTATCCGGATGTTCGCCTGGTGGTGATCGCGCACTTGTATGGAACACCCGGTAAGATTGCAGAGCTGCAGGCTGTATGTGCCAAATATAACGCTTTGATCGTAGAGGATGCGGCAGAATCTTTTGGTGCTTCATATAAAGGGGTGCAGACCGGGCGGTTTGGAACCATCGGCACGATTTCTTTCAACGGCAACAAGATTATTACCGGTTCCTCCGGTGGTATGTTGTTGACTGACTCGGAAAAAGACGCGCATAAGGCTAGAAAATGGTCCACTCAAAGCCGGGAGGCGGCTGCATGGTATCAGCACGAAGAGCTTGGCTATAACTATCGTATGTCCAACATTATCGCCGGTGTGGTGCGTGGACAGATGCCTTATCTGGAAGAGCATATTGCCCAGAAAAAAGCCATCTACGAGCGATATAAAGAGGGCTTCAAAGATCTTCCTGTAACGATGAATCCTTATGACGAAACCAATTCGATGCCGAATTTCTGGCTCTCCTGTCTGTTGATTGATGAAGACGCCATGTGCCGACAGGTGCGCGATGATCATGAGGCTGTGTACATACAAGAACGCGGCAAATCCTGCCCGACGGAGATTTTGGAAACACTGGCCCACTTTAATGCCGAGGGGCGCCCTATTTGGAAGCCGATGCATATGCAGCCGGTATATATGAATCATGCCTTTGTGACCACTGAGGGAAATGGTCGGGGCAATACCAACGCGTATATCGCCGGAGAGGGACAGGATGTCGGCAAGGATATTTTTGCCCGCGGCTTGTGTCTGCCCAGCGATAATAAGATGACACCAGCCCAGCAGGATGTTATTATTGAGATGGTCAAAAAATGCTTTGAGTGATGGATATAGGAGTACATATATGTACGCAAGGTTCTTTAAAAGAGCGATTGATTTGCTTTTGTCTTTGGTAGCTTGTATTATTTTGCTGCCGCTGCTGGTGGCTTTGACCATTGTTGGTGCAATTGCTATGCGCGGAAATCCCTTTTTTGTGCAGCCCCGTCCAGGGAAAAAGGACAAAAACGGGAACGAAAAGATTTTCTGTTTACTTAAATTTCGCACGATGACGAATCAGCGTGATGCAAACGGAAAGTTATTGCCGGATGAGCAGCGGCTGGGATCATATGGAAAGTTTCTGCGGAGTACGTCCGCAGACGAGCTGCCATCTCTCGTTAATATTGTGAAAGGTGATTTGGCTATTGTTGGACCAAGACCACAGCTTGTACGAGATATGGTGTTTATGACGGCGGAGCAGCGCCGACGCCACGATGTCCGGCCAGGGCTGACGGGCTTGGCACAGGTCAATGGTCGAAACAATATCACATGGGAACAGAAATTCAATTATGATCTGGCCTATATAGATAATGGTATCACCCTCGTCGGCGATGTGAAGATCCTCATTCGGACTGTCGGTAAGGTGCTCAAGCGAGCTGATACTGTCCGCGAAGGAACGGTGTCGGATATGGATTTTGGCGATTGGCTTATGCAAGAGGGAAAAATTGTCGCTGCCGAATATGAAGAAAAGCAGTCCAAAGCAAAAAAACTGCTTTTGACAAGTCGAGGATAGGTTAGAGGGAAAGTTAAATGGGCGATTTGGTCTCTATCATTATGCCGTCGTACAACACGGCAAAGTTTATATCAGAAACGATAAAATCTGTATTGGCGCAAACCTATACAAATTGGGAATTGATTATTGTAGATGACTGCTCGACAGACAATACGGATGAGGTGATAAAACCGTATTTGAGTGATCCGCGTATTTATTACATAAAGAATGAAGCAAACAGCGGTGCGGCGGTGTCAAGAAACCGCGCGTTGAGAGAAGCGCGAGGAAAATGGATTGCTTTTCTTGACAGTGATGATTTGTGGTTGCCGGAAAAATTGGAAAAACAAATTTTGTTTATGAAGAAAAACGACTACCATTTTTCATATACAAACTACATTGAAATAGACGAAAATTCCAGAGAAAATGGACGGAGCATTACGGGACCGAAAAAAATCACCCGACATGGAATGTACAACTATTGCTGGATGGGATGTCTGACGGTGATGTATGACGCGGAAGTCGTCGGGCTGATTCAGATTGCGGACATCAAAAAGAACAATGACTATGCTATGTGGCTTAAGGTGTGCTGTAAAGCGGATTGTTATCTTCTAAACCAAATGCTTGCCAAATACCGCAGAGGTCGTACAGGCAGTATTAGCACACAGAGTATTAAGACGATGATTGGTTGGCACTATAAACTGTTTCGCAAAATTGAAAAGCATAATCCGATATATGCAGCCTTTAACACATGCCGAAATCTTTTGTTTGGCATGATAAAAAGGACAATCTATATAAGAAAGGTAGATGAGGCATGAAGGTCAATGATAACGTGATTATAACTGTAAGAAATAACTTTTCTTATACCGTGCGACGCTTCTTGCAGAGAACGGCTTATCGGCTTTTTGGTCCGGTAACCATGGCAAAGGTATATTATATAATTGTCATGAAAAGGCATTTGAACCTGAAGGAACCGTCTACCTTTACGGAAAAGATCAATTGGTATAAGCTGTACTATTGTCCCAACAATCCGCTTATCATTCAATGTTGCGACAAATTCGGTGTAAGAGAATATCTTGCCGAAATTGGTTTCGAAAAATATTTATCTACACTGATCGGAGTTTGGAACACTCCGGAAGAATTGGATTGGAACGTACTTCCGAAAAGGTTTGCACTGAAAAATAGCAATGGGTGCGGATATAATATTATCTGTTGTGATAAGGCAGCGTTGGATGAAGAGAAAACGAAAAAAATGCTAAAAAAATGGCTGCGGGACAGTTTTGGATGCTACAATGCAGAACCACATTATAATTTAGGGGAAAAGAAAATTATCTGTGAAGAATATATAGACAGTGAAACGCGTCTACCTGACGATTATAAGATTCACTGTATGAATGGAGAACCAAAGGTCATTCAGGTATGTGATGACCGTACTAGCAAAACCACGCACTATACATATTTCGATACTTGCGGAAAACCTCTTCCGTATGGGAAAAGCCCTAGCAAAAGCAATATTTGTGCCTCGGCCGAACAATTGAATGAAATGCTTGGAGTTAGTAAAAAGGCGGCGAAAGAGTTTCCCTATGTTCGGGTTGACTTTTTTTTCAATCGCGGGCACTTGCAAATTAGCGAACTAACCTTTACCCCGTCTGCTGGGCTGAAACCAGATCTTTTGTACGGAGGGGGCGACTTGGAAATGGGGAAAATGTTGGACATAGAACGGCTGGTGGAATACAATGGCAAAAAGAATTGAGTTTGTAATTGCAACGACCGGGCGAAAAAAAACGGATTTTGCAAAAAAAATGAATCTATGTGTTCCCGCGGTTATTACCAATCAGTGCGGCAGATATCAGATTCTGCAAGAAGAGAATATTGTAATGATTGATACTCCCACGCATGGCGTAGGAATCAACCGCAATATTGGAATCAATCTTACTGACGCGGAATATGCCTTTATTGTGGACGATGACATGGTGTTTTATGATAATGCCATAGATATTTTGGATCAAGCATTGGAAATACACCCAGATGCGGATATCATCATTTTCGGCTTCGATTATGTAAAAGATTTAAAAATTGTACGAAAAAGGATGCAGAAGTCCGAGCGCGTAAAACTGCATAATTGCCTAAATTATGGTATTTGTTGCGCCTTGGTTAAAGTTTCCAGCATTCGGCAAAAAAACATCTCCTTTACCACGCTTTTTGGCGGCGGTTGCCTATATGGATGTGGTGAGGATTCGCTGTTTTATTTAGAATGTGTGCGAAAGAAATTAAAGGTTTATACTTATGCTGAATCAGTAGGAATGAATCAATACAGGGAATCCACATGGTTCAAAGGATATAACGATAAATTTTTTTATGATAAAGGTGCTTGGGTTGCTTGTGCCTTCCCCATAATTAGATGGCCTATGATTTTATATTTTGTATTGCGTTTCAAAAAGCGATCTAATTTGTCGCACAGAATGATCTTAAAAAGACTTAAACAAGGTGTAAAAGGATTTAAAAACTTGGAGCCATATCATGACAATTTATAAATCCCAAAAGTTTATTGTGGCTGATGCCTTGTATGAAGAAGAGTGAATAATATGTGGAAATTTGAGCTTTTAGATTGTCGATTGCAAATTATGCTCGGCTTTACCAGAGTGGTGGATTGTTAGGAGTGAAAGCGCAAAAATGGCGTTAAGAAAAATCTGCGTTATTACAGACGGATATTCTTCTGAGAAAAGAGTGGCAAACGCATTTGTGGAAACACTTGTAAATGAGTTTGAGGATCAAGGTGTCGAATGTTGCGTAATTGCTCCGCAGTCTGTCAGCAAATATTTGAAAGGTGTTAAACCGGAAAAAACCGAGAGATACAGATATACGAGTAAGGGTAGAAAAGTAAAAGTGTATTCTCCGCGTTATATTACTGCCTCCGTGCGTAAGATAGGACCAGTAAATACCGCGTATATAACTTTATCGAGCTTTCAGCATACGGTAATGCACTGTTTTGAGAGAATTTCCAAATTCGGACATGAGCAATTTGATGCAGTTTACGGCCATTTTATTTTCCCGTCCGGCATAGCGGCGTGTGCAATCGGAGAAAAATACGGGATACCTTCATTCTTTGCATACGGTGAGAATACAACTTATACGATTGACTATCTTGGTGCTTCGGAAACAAGAAAACGTTTGCAAAAAATAAGTGGCGTTGTTTCGGTGTCTTCGGAAAACAAGCGGGTGCTTGTGGCCAATAACATTGTCGAGAAAAATAAGATAGGAGTATTTCCCAATTCAATTAACAATGCGGACTTTTATCAGCGTGACAAAAAGGCTCTTAGAAAAAAGCACGGAATTCCCCAAAATGTGTTTATTGTGGCGTTTGTAGGGCGTTTTCTTCCGGTAAAAGGGCCCGACAGACTGTCAGCAGCTTTAGATGAATTAAGCAACGATTCAATATACTCATTTTTTATAGGTATGGGACCGCTTAAACCGACTTGCAGGAATATTCTTTTTATGGATGCTTTGCCGCATGATCAGATTGGAGATTTTCTGTCTATGGCAGATGTTTTTGTGCTTCCGACATTAGCGGAAGGTTGCTGCAACGCCGTTATCGAGGCTATGGCGTGCGGCTTGCCGGTTATTTCCTCAAATCTTCCATTTAATGATGACATACTTGATGAAACAAATTCCATACGTATTGATCCGAACAATATAGATGCCATTAAATCTGCCATTCAGACGTTGTACGAGAACAAAGAGTTGCGGGAAAATTTGGCACAAGGAGCTTTGAAAACCGCGTCAAAACTTAAAATTGAAAACCGTGCAAAAAGCATCCTTGCATTTATTGAAGAAAAAATTGGAGATGACCGATGAAACTTACGGTAAAGAAGAAAGCGCTGATTCCAGAGCAGATACTCACTGCAATTTTCCTCCTATATATTGAATGGTATAAGGAAATCTGGGGCGATAGGCCGATTGTTTTGTACGGAATAGTTGCGTTACTGACCGGATGTGTAATTGTAAGATTGATTTGTGATGGGTACTTAAGCGTTTGGAAAATGCCGCCATTGCTTAAGATGTACATTGTATATTTTGTATATTCTCTTTTGGGCGTTTTTGTTGCAAAAGATGTAAATGCTTTGATATCATCTGTTATTACATACGGATGTTTTACAATAGTTTGTTTTGATTGCTGGTATATATCTTCAAAACAGCAGGATGATAGCTGGATTTACAGAATATTGAAAATAGTTGCTGTTATTTGTGCAGTACAGGTTATTTTCTTTGGAAAACCATATTACAATGGCATTGAGGTAACTACAATGGGCGTCAACAATAACCCAAATACCTTGGGGTTGGTGCTTGTTATGGGAACTTTGAGTTTCACAATAGATATGAAGTTGGAAAAGAAATTCACATTTTTTGTGGCTATGGCAGCAAACATAATGATGCTATACGGAATTATTCTGACAGGTAGCAGAAAATGCCTGTTGGTTTCAATTCCAATTATCCTTTATTGGTTGTTTTTCTATGTAAAAACGATGCTCAAAGAACGTAGATATAAAAAATTAATTATTGCAATTACCGTGATTGTAATCGTCGTCTATGGCTGTATTGCGTATGTTGGACGTGATTTTCAAAATTCTGCTGCATTTGAAAGAATGACACAGTTGTTTGCGGAAGGTGGGACTGATACAAGAGCGGGTTTGTACCGTGATGCATTTGAATATTTTAAGACAAGCCCCATTATCGGGATTGGATTTAACCAGTATCGACAGTGGTCGCCGCATGGGTATTATTCGCATTCATCATATGCAGAAATACTATCTTGCGGCGGATTAATCGGCGTGTTAATTTTCTTTGTGCCGTTGTTCAAATGCCTATATACCTGTATATTGCAGTCATTCAAAAAGTATTCTCCAGAGCAGATGTATCGCATGCGCATGGTCGCGTTGATGCTTTTGTGTGAGTTGTTTCTTGGTATAGGGCAGATTTTCGTATATGATATTTTGCATATGCTTGTGCTCATGTTGATATCTATGGAGGCATCCAAACAGATTTATGTATCAGGACGTGCCGAAAAAGCATTACCGTAAAGGGAGAAAGACAAGACAATGCCAAAACTAATAACCTTTTTTAATTTAATTAAAAATCCTGGTAAAATGGTTAGACCTATGGTTAGTAATGGGATGCTCAGGTGGATGTCGGATGAGATGTTTGAAAAAATTGTTTTTAAGGCATCTTTAGGATATAAGTTGGATTTGAATAACCCGAAAACGTTTAATGAAAAGCTACAGTGGCTGAAACTCTACAATCGCAAGCCGGAATATACGAGGATGGTGGACAAATACAAAGTTCGTGAGTATATTCGTGAAAAACTTGGCGATGAATATCTAATTCCGCTTTTAGGAGTATGGGATAGTGTTGAAGACATTGACTTTAATGTTTTGCCAGATCAGTTTGTTCTTAAATGTAACCACGATCAAGGAAGCGTTGTGGTTTGTAAGGATAAGTCCACATTCGATGTTGAGACAGCTAAACGCAAACTTTCTCGCAAACTCGCAAAAGACCAATACACGGCTATACGCGAATGGCCATATAAAGATGTGCCGAGGAAGATTATTGCAGAGAAGTATATGACAGATTCTGATGATAGTTCCGATTTTACCGATTATAAGTTTTTTTGTTTCAATGGCTATGTGGATTGTGTAATGGTTTGTCTTGAGCGATCGAGCGGAGATACCAAATTCTATTTTTTTGACAAGGACTGGAAACTTAAACGCTTGAATTTACGCGGGAAAAATGCTCCAGAGGGCTTTACTATACCGAAGCCCGATCAAATGGACAAGATGTTTGAGGTTGCGGCAAAACTTTCAAAAGGATTGCCGTTTGCGCGTGTTGATTTATATCAAAGTAATGGGCATGTTTATTTCGGAGAAATAACTTTTTTCCCGGATAGTGGTTTTGACGCGAACTTGCTACCTGAAACCGATCAGTATTTCGGTAGTTTAATTCACTTGGAGGATGTAAATGAATGAAAACAATAGGATTCCCGATCAGCCATAAAGAAAACGAAAACCGCCGTGCCATGATTCCAAACGATGTAAAAAAACTTTCTCATCCCGAAATGCTCTACTTTGAAGAAAACTATGGAGATATACTTGGAATTCAAGATACAGACTATTTGGATGTCGGTGCGAATATCGTTCCCCGCAGTGCAGTGTTGAACTGTGATATAGTATGCGATCCGAAAATCGGTGATGCTGATTATTTGAACGAACTTAACGGCCAAGGGGTTTTTGGATGGATTCATGCTGTGCAGAACAGGAATATTACCGACAAGTTAATTGCCGGAAAATTGACGGCCTATGCTTGGGAAGATATGTTTAATATGGGCAGACATATTTTCTGGAGAAATAATGAACTTGCAGGCGAAGCCGCAATTATGCATGCGTTTCAGTGTTACGGCAGAATGCCGTACGAAACAGATGTTGCAGTAATAGGCAAAGGAAATACTGCACGCGGCGCTATTAAGGTGCTTAATATGCTTGGAGCCAATGTAATGCAATATGGCCGGCATATGGAGCAGCTGATTCGTGACGAAATTGGTCAATACGACGTTATAGTAAATTGTATTCTCTGGGACATTACACGCAAGGATCATATAATTTATCGTGAGGATCTTTCCCGAATGAAAAAGAATGCAATGATAGTTGATGTCAGCTGTGACAGGAGCGGCGGTATTGAAACGAGCATTCCGACAACGATTGAAAGTCCTACTTATGTGGTCGATGGTGTTATGCACTATGTTGTGGATCATACGCCGTCGCTGTTTTATAAAACTTTTACATATAATAATTCCGAAGCGATTGTGCCTTATATAGAAGCTCTCAGTACGGAACGGCATAATGATGTGCTTGACGCCTGCCGGATTATTTCCGAAGGAAAGATTATTGACGCCAGAATAAAAGAATTTCAGAACAGATAGTTTACTCTAGTAAGCTGTCGGAAAGACAACAATATGAACATACTTATCGGCGCCGACTTTGTGCCAACAAAAAGTAATATTGAATATTTTGAAAAAGGCGATATAAAGCATCTGTTGGGTGAACAACTCGCAGAATTGTTTTCAAACGCAGATTACAGAATTTTTAATCTGGAAATACCTCTTACTGATAAAGCGTCTCCGATTTCAAAATGCGGTCCGAATCTAATCGCGCATACCTCTGCCGTAAACGGTTATAAAACCGCTGGGATTGACCTTTTGACTTTGGCAAACAACCATATTCTTGACCACGGTAAACAGGGACTAGAGAACACACTGAATGTGTTAAATGATGCAGGTATTAATTATGTTGGCGTTGGAAAAACACGTGAGCAAGCTGCAAAACCATTTGTTTTTGAGTGCGACAACAAGAAAATAGGCGTATATGCCTGCGCTGAACATGAATTTTCTGTTGTAACAGACAGTTCGGCTGGAGCAAATCCCATAGACTTGTTGGAGTCTCCCGACCATGTTGCATCACTCAAGGCGCAGTGTGATTATGTAATTGTGCTGTATCACGGCGGGAAAGAATACTACCGTTATCCATCGCCGTACCTTCAAAAGGTATGCCGTAAACTTGCCGAAAAAGGCGCTGATCTGGTGGTTTGTCAGCATAGCCATTGTATAGGCTGTGAGGAAAAGTACGAAGGAAGCACTATTGTATACGGACAGGGAAACTTTTTGTTCGATGACAGCAATAATGAGTGTTGGCGGACGGGTATGCTTGTCAGTATAAGTGACAATTTTGAAATATCCTATATTCCGCTTGTCAAACATGAAGAAACCGTAAGACTTGCCGAAGGCGACGATGCAGAGAAAATTCTAAAGTCTTTTTCCGAAAGGAGCAAAGAAATTCTTTTGGAAGGATTTGTAACCCAAAAGTATTCGGCTTTTGCCGAGGAAATGCTTCCGACTTATTTGATGCGCGTTTCGGCATTTAATCCGGGGATAATTTTACGTATATGCAATAAGCTTTCGGGATACCGACTGATACCGTGTTTGTTGCACCGTAAATACGCCAAATCAAGCAGGCTTGCGGTCGAAAACAGTATTGCTTGTGAAGCACATCGCGAATTATTTTTGCAAGGGCTGAGGGGAGAAAAAAGTGAATAGAAAGCAAAAGCTGATTCTTAATAGCGGTACTGGCCTTGTAAAACAGCTTGTAGTGGTAATATGCGGATTTATTCTGCCGCGCTATATGTTGATTTATTATGGATCAGATGTTAACGGCCTCGTGTCCTCAATCACACATTTTCTCGGGTTTATTTCACTGCTTGAACTCGGTATAGGACCGGTAATACAGGCAAACCTTTATAGACCGCTTGCTGAAAAGAATGATGAACAGATTAGTAAGATCATAATTTCATCGGAACGCTTTTTTCGGCGTATAGCCTATATTTTCATTGCATACATAGCTGTACTTGCCATTGTGTTTCCTATATTCGTCAACACAAAATATGATGCACTGTTTACCGTTTCTCTTCTTATTATACTTTCAATAAGTACATTTGCTGAATACTTCTTCGGAGTAACTTATCAACTTCTGCTGAATGCGGATCAAAAATCCTATATTCAAACTTTGCTGCAAATTGTAGCAACCGTTTTGAATACGGTGTGTTGCATTGTTGTTATGTATATTGGAGCGCCCATTCACATTGTTAAGTTGGTTTCTTCGCTGATTTTTGTGTTGCGCCCTGTCGGACAGGCGGTTTATGTACATAAACATTACCATCTTAATAAAAAATTAAAGTTTATTGAAGAGCCGATAAAGCAAAAATGGAACGGATTTGCGCAGCACCTTGCCGCTGTTATCTGCGGAAATGCCGATGTCATCATACTTACAATGTTTTCGACGCTTGCAAATGTGTCGATTTATTCCGTTTATTACAATGTGACAAACGGTGTTACCATGCTTATTATGACGGCAGCAACTGGGCTCGAAGCATATTTCGGAAATATGATTGCAAAGGGCGAACGTAAAAATCTTGAACACTCTTTTTCGCGTATTGAATGGCTGATACACTTTGCTGTGACGGTTGTTTTCACCATTGCGGTTATTACGGTTGTACCGTTTATTTCGGTTTATACACGTGGAATAAATGATGCCGACTATATTGTTCCACTTTTCAGCACAATTCTTATGCTCGCTTATGCGGCACAATGCTTACGCGTCCCATATTTCAGAGTTATTAAAGCGGCGGGACATTTTCGCGAGACGCAGAACGGCGCATTTATATCAACCGCTTTGAATGTCGTTATTTCGGTAGCATTGGTTTTTAAATTCGGACTTGTGGGTATAGCCCTAGGAACATTGGTTGCAATGCTGTATCATACCGTATATTTTGTCTGGTACTTGCGTGGCCATATTCTGAACAGATCTATATGGTGCTTTATAAAGCATTTTTTTATCGATCTTGTAATACTTGGACTTTCGTGGCTTGCGACAAAAAATTTTGTGCTTGCACAGGCAAACTATCTTTCGTGGATAGTACTTGCTGTGAAAGTTGCTGCTGTCACTCTATGCATTGCCGCTGTGGTAAACATCGTGGTTAACTTTAAAGCTGTCTTGCATTGGCTACGCAGAAAAAATGCTGCTAACAATCAGGGATAAAGACAATATACATAGGTAGACATAATACAGCAAAAAAGAGCAGGCGCAAAGATTGTTGTGACATTTGAAACGATCTGCCGCAGGTTGCCGGAGCACACAGTGGCCATGCAAATAATTATTGGCAATTTGCTATGTGGAGAACAGCTTCGTTTGTTGCTGTAATCGCGATGTATTCTAGTGGTGTTTATACTTACTGACAGACATAATATAAGAGTCTTTGTAAATGTGGAACGCACGAAAAACAGTTGCAGAATATTTGAAAAGAGGCAAAACGACGGCGATGCATGGATTAAAAAAAGACGAGCAGGTATTGAACAATTGCAAATTCCTTAAAACAATCCTAATGCTTTTGGTTATACTCGGTCATGCTTGCTCTTTTTGGACAGGTAGCTGGTTTACAGAAAACCCGCTCCTGCAGTCGCAGGGATTAAGCCTTATCTCAACATGGATTGGTTCCTTTCACATTTACGCATTCGCACTTGTCTCAGGATATATATTTGTGTATAAAATTCGCACCGGAGGGTACAGCCGCTATTTACCATTTCTTCAGAACAAGGCGAAGAGACTGCTCGTTCCTTATGCTTTCGCGATGCTCATATGGGTGGCACCCATTTCGGAATACTTTTTCAGATGGGACTGGATGTATCTAATTAAAAAATACATTTTTTGTATAAATCCCAGTCAGCTTTGGTTCCTTTGGATGCTATTCGGCGTGTTTGTTATTGTTTGGCCGCTGCGGAGAGTGATGATAGAAAAGCCACTTGCGGGTTGGGCAATTGCTATAGCTTTGTACGGCCTTGGAGTCGTTGGTGGGAAGGCTGTTCCCAATGTGTTTTGCATTTGGACCGCGTGTCAATACATCACCTTTTTCTTTATTGGTATGCGGATAAGAGTCAAAAGTGAGAAGCAGGAACGACTGATTACAGAGACAGTGCCTTGGTATGGCTGGATTATCGCGGATGTAGTGTTGTTTGTCGGAACAACTTTCGCAGAACGGCAAAAGGGGTTTGTGTGGAGTGTAACGACGGTCGGGATGAGCTTTTTGCTCCACATTGTTGGTGCAATCATGGCGTGGACTGTATTACAGGCATTGGCAGTACATATCCATTGGCAGGAAAGCAGAGTGTTCAAAACGCTGGCGACTTACTCAATGCCGATGTATCTATTTCATCAACAGATAATTTATTTTTCGATAGCGGCTTTTAATGGTATAATAAATCCATGGCTTCATGCAGGTGTGAATTTCGTAATGGCAATCGTGGGATCGTTCATAATTAGCGCTTTTCTGATGAGGTGGAAGGTTACAAGATTTCTTGTTGGAGAGAAAGCTTAATGTTTTAGAAGATTATGAGATATCATAAAACGCCGCGGTGGGATTATCCCACCGCGGCGTTTGTGGTGTAAACTTAGATTCTTGTAACGCCCAAACGCTGCAGGAACTCCGTTTCCTGTCGTTCGTCCTGTGTGGCGCTGGCAAAGCTGGAGAGTTTTACGCCGCGCTGCATTCCATGTCGAATCCAACGGATAATTTGATACAACCATGCAAGCGGAGTGAGCCAACGGTGCGTTTGCAGCGCCTTCCAGGTCTTCTTCCCGCTAGCTTGCGCAGCGCATAGTCCACGAATAGGGTTGCGAAACATTCGCACCACAGAAACAGTAGAGCTTTTCGCTGCATTTTTTCGGCCAAAGTTTCCGTGTGCCAAAATATACTCTAATAGTTCCTCGCAAATGGAATCGTCAATGCAATCTTGGCACCAGTGAATGTTGTCGGATAGTCCTAAATATGTCTGGCACATAGCTGTTGTTACCATAGCCAGTCGCTGCATACCGATGGCTTCAGCTGCATCAGAGAAGCAGCTGTTCCAGTATTCATCGGTTAAATAGAATTCCGCATAACACATCCAATCAATAATTTGCCGCAGACCCAGACCGTTGCGCAGATGCTGGTTGATATGTGCCAGTAAAACCAATCCGTTTTCTAAATCAGGCAGCATGGGTGTGGGGTACCCACAAACATCTTTTATAACCGCAGAGTCGATCGCACGGAATAGCATTTGATCCAAAATTTCGTTTTGCACGACATTGTCGCTGGTAGAGAAGTAGTAGTGAAGCTCCAATAATATTCCCTGTGGACTGGTAAAGCCGATATGGCGTTGAATGTTGTCAGGTGTTTCTTGCGTACGGAAACCGTGCTTGCAAAGCGTGTGGTAGGCCTTAGAAAAGAATTTTGGAGGGACCAATAAATCAACATCACCCATACAGCGTAAATCCGGTTGTGGATAGGAAACTGCGGCTGCACTGCCCTTTAGAATAACGACGGGAATCTCCGCTTTGTGCAGACATTCGACGGCGCTGCGCTGGGCATCCATAACGCCATAAAAGCAATGCATATTTTGTACCACAAGCTGGCGGTATTCTGTTATCTGCTGCTGAGACAAGCTTAGCTGTTGAACTTGTCCGGACGCCAAGGCAAATATGCTCTGGTGGCGGAGTTCCTGCAAAATTGCAGGCCACTGCTCCGGTGAAATCGGAGAAAGGGGTTTCTCGTGTAGCACCTCGGACAAAAGTTGTAACAGCATTTCATTGGATTGTTCCACGGTGTGCAGACTCCTTCAAATCACTGAGATAATATTAGTATAAGTGATGGAAAACATAAAGTCAACCGCTGAAAAGCGGTGGCTTGTTTTGTGCACTTGACGGTAACAGATTGTGTTTCATCGCATCATCGCACAAAGCAGCACGTTCTTCGGTAATGTTGATCGTAACAAGATGCCGAGCTGATACATGATGCCATCAAGCGATGCTCTTGTTGGTAAGATAGTTACAGCAACTTGCAATATCGAGCAAAACACTATATAATTACTATAAATGGCACTTCATATAAAGGCACTACGGCACGCAAACAGATTATATCCGGGATATAGGTATAATGAAGAAGGAGAACACGAATGGGTTTGTTTACAGGAAAAATCTTGATGATCACCGGTGGGACCGGGTCGTTTGGCAATGCGGTGCTGAACCGTTTTCTGCGCACGGATATTGGTGAAATTCGCATCTTTTCGCGGGACGAGAAGAAGCAGGATGATATGCGTCACGAATTCCAGGCGAAGATGCCGGAGGTCGCGGACAAAATCAAATTCTATATCGGTGATGTACGGTCGTTGGAATCCTGCCGCGGCGCAATGCACGGGGTGGACTACATCTTCCATGCGGCGGCGCTGAAGCAGGTACCATCCTGCGAGTTCTTCCCGATGGAGGCGGTGCGCACCAATGTGATCGGTACCGACAATGTACTGACTGCCGCCATTGAAGAGGGGGTGGACAGTGTGATTTGTCTGTCCACCGACAAGGCGGCGTATCCCATCAACGCGATGGGCATTACCAAAGCCATCGAAGAAAAAGTGGCTGTCGCCAAGTCGCGCAACTCCGGCAAAACCAAGATTTGCTGCACCCGTTACGGCAACGTGATGTGCTCGCGGGGATCGGTGATTCCGCTGTGGATCGACCAGATCAAAAGTGGCAATCCCATCACGCTGACCGAGCCGACCATGACCCGCTTTATCATGTCGTTGGAGGAAGCGGTGGATCTGGTGCTGTTCGCGTTTGAACACGGCGAAAACGGCGATTTGCTGATTCAAAAAGCGCCCGCCTGCACCATCCAGACGCAGGCGGAGGCGGTGTGTGAGCTGTTCGGCGGCAAAAAAGAAGACATCAAGGTGATCGGTATCCGCCACGGCGAGAAGATGTACGAAACGCTGCTCACCAACGAAGAGTGTGCTAAAGCTGTTGATATGGGCAATTTCTACCGCGTGCCGGCGGACAACCGTGGTCTTAACTACGATAAATATTTCAAAGAGGGCGACGAAACCCGCAACACGCTGACCGAGTTCAACTCCAACAACACGCGGATTTTGAATGTAGAGGAAACCAAAGAGAAAATCGCGGCGCTGACCTATATTCAGGAGCGCCTCGCCGAGGAGCGATAACCATGTTTGAAAATGTGAAATGGCAGGAAAACGGCAAGCTGAAGCTGTTGATTATCGTCGGTACGCGGCCGGAGATCATCCGGTTGGCGGCGGTGATCACCAAGTGCCGCCGGTATTTTGATGTCATCCTGGCGCACACCGGGCAGAATTACGATTACAACCTGAACGGCGTGTTTTTCAAGGATTTGAAACTCGCCGATCCGGAGGTCTATCTGGAAGCGGTGGGCAGCAATCTCGGCGAGACCTGTGGCAACATCATTGCCAAATCCTACACGCTGATGGCAGAAATTCAGCCGGATGCGGTGCTGGTGCTGGGGGATACCAACAGCTGCCTGTCGGTGATCGGTGCCAAGCGGCTGCATATCCCGATCTTTCATATGGAGGCGGGCAACCGCTGCAAGGACGAGTGCCTGCCGGAGGAAACCAACCGTCGCATTGTGGATATCATTTCGGATGTAAATATGGCATACAGCGAGCACGCCCGCCGGTATCTGGCAGATTGCGGCTTGCCGAAGGAGCGTACTTATGTGACCGGCTCGCCGATGGCGGAAGTGCTGCACAACAATCTGGCAGAAATCGAGGCCAGCGACATTCATACGCGGCTGGGGCTGACAAAAGGGCACTACATTCTGCTGTCTGCCCATCGCGAGGAGAATATCGACACCGAGCAAAATTTCACCTCGTTGTTTTCCGCTATCAACAAAATGGCAGAAAAATACGATATGCCGATCTTGTATTCCTGCCACCCGCGTTCGCGCAAACGGCTGGAGCAATCCGGCTTCCCGCTGGACAAGCGGGTGATCCGTCACGAACCGCTGGGGTTCCACGATTATAATTGTTTGCAAATGAACGCATTTTGTGTGGTATCGGACAGCGGTACGCTGCCGGAAGAAAGCAGCTTTTTCACCTCGATCGGGCATCCGTTCCCGGCGGTGTGCATTCGCACCTCCACCGAGCGGCCGGAAGCGCTGGACAAAGCGTGCTTCATCCTGTCCGGCATTGACGAAAAAGGCTTGCTGCAATCGGTGGACACGGCGGTGGAAATGAACGCGAACGGCGATTACGGTATTCCGGTGCCGGATTATATCGAGGAAAATGTGTCTTCCAAAGTGGTGAAGATCATCCAAAGCTACACCGGCGTGGTCAACAAGATGGTTTGGAGAAAAGCATGATCTCGCTGACGAACGAGCAGCGCTTGCTGCTGGATCTGCTGGCGGGGGAGATCAGCGCGCAGCCGCGCTCGTACAGCGAACAACAGCTGCGCGATATCGATTGGGACGCGCTGCTGCGGGAAGCAAAGGCGCAGGCGGTGCCGCTGATGGCGGCCGAGGCGCTGCAGCCGTACAAGCGGTATATTCCCGACTATACGCCATGGAAAACGGCGATCGCCGGTGCGGCGACCGCCAATATCCAAACCGCGTATGCCGAACAGGAGCTGGGCGTACTGATGGGGGAGCGACCGTTTTTCATCCTGAAGGGGATGGCGGCGGCTGCCTATTATCCCCACCCGCAGCAACGGATGCTGGGCGATGTGGACTTTTTGATCGACCCGTCGCAGCGGGAGGAGATTACCCACCTGCTGGAGCAGCATGGCTACCAGAACTGGCATGTGGATCATATCTGCCATGTAGTGTTCCGCAAAGGGAATGCACATCTTGAAATGCATTTTGAGATTGCCGGCATCCCCTATGGGGCACCGGGCGAGCGGGTGCGCACCTTTATGCAGAACGCGGTGCAGCACCGCCATACCGCCTCGTTTGACGGCTGGACCTTTCCCGCGCCGGACGATATGTACCACGGCGTGGTCATTTTGCTGCATATGCAGCATCATATGCTGGGCGAAGGCTTGGGCTTGCGCCATTTGTGTGACTGGGCGTGCTATCTGCAGCAAACGCACGAGGCCGCGTTCTGGGAGCCGCTTTTGGCGTTGTTTGCAGACATCGGGCTGCTTTGCTATGCCAAAGTGATCACCAAAACCTGTGCCCGCTATCTCGGCTGCGTCTGCCCGGCATGGGCGGAGGATGCGGACGAAGCGCTGTGTGACGATGTGATGAACGATGTGCTGACCGGCGGCAATTTCGGGCGCAAGGATGATGCCCGCGCTAAAAGCGGAATGATGATTTCCGATCACGGCAAAACCGGCACCCGCCGCGGCAAGGTCGCCAATCTGTTTACCACGCTGCATCAGTCAACCGCCGCTCGCTATCCCGCCGTCAGGAAATGCCCGCTGTTGTATCCGTTTTTGGACGGATGGCGGGTGGTGCTGTATCTGGGGCGGACTGTGACCGGCAAACGCACCTCCCTCCGCAAAATGATGCCGCTGGCGCAGCAGCGCAAAAGCGTATACGATCGACTGCATATTTTTGAAATACAGGAAGAGGAAAAAAAGCCATGAACATACTGGTCACAGGGGCAAAAGGATTTGTCGGGCGCAATTTGGTGGAAAATCTGAAAAATATTCGCGATGGCAAAAACCGCACCCGCCCGGGCATCACGATCGGGGAGATTTACGAATACGACCTCGCCTCCACACCTGCGCAGTTGGATGCCTATTGCGCGGGGGCGGATTTTGTGTTCAATCTGGCCGGGGTCAATCGTCCTAAGGATCCGGCGGAGTTTCGGGCGGGCAACTTCGGGTTTGCGTCCACCCTGCTGGATACACTGAAACAGCACCACAACACTTGTCCCGTTATGCTATCCTCGTCCATTCAGGCGACGCTGCAAGGGCGGTTCGGCACCTCGGAATACGGTTTGTCCAAAAAAGCGGGGGAGGACCTTTTTTTTGCCTATGGCGAACAAACCGGCGCCAAGGTGCTGGTGTATCGCTTCCCCAATCTGGTGGGCAAGTGGGTGCGCCCGAATTACAACAGCGCAGTCGGCACCTTCTGCCATAATATCGCGCACGACCTGCCGATCACGGTCAATGACCCGTCGGTGGAGCTGGAACTGCTGTTTATCGACGATCTGGTGGAGGAAATGCTGGATGCGCTGGAAGGGCGGGAGCACCACTGCACTTTTGACGGCGTGAACACGGTGCTGGCGGCGGACGGTCGCTTCTGCGCCGCGCCGGTCACCCATAAGGTGACGCTTGGCTATATTGTTGAGTGTCTGCACCGGTTCCATGACCAGCCGCAGACGCTGATGATGCCGGAAATTCCGGCAGGCAGCTTCGAGAAAAAGCTGTATTCGATGTATCTGTCCTATCTGCCGAAGGAGAAAGTGGCGTTTCCGCTCAAGATGAATGTGGATGCGCGCGGCAGCTTTACCGAGCTGTTGAAAACCGCCAACTGCGGACAGGTTTCGGTCAATATCTCTAAGCCCGGCATCACCAAGGGGCAGCACTGGCACAACAGCAAATGGGAGTTCTTTATCGTGGTGGCGGGTCACGGCCTGATCGAAGAGCGCCAGATCGGGTCGGACGAGGTGCTGCGGTTTGAGGTGAGCGGCGACAAGATCGAGGCGGTGCATATGCTGCCGGGCTACACCCACAACATCATCAACCTGTCGCAAACCGACAATCTGGTCACCGTTATGTGGGCGAACGAGCCGTTCGATCCCGCCCATCCGGACACCTTTGGTGAACCGGTATAATATTTGGTATCAAAAAACACCCGACAAGCAGATCGCCTGTCGGGTGTTTGCAAATATTTGAACAATTACGATTCCTTGACCCGCTTGCCGGTGATGTGCTCGGGGGTCAGCTCCAAGCACAGAACAGCGCTGTGCGCTTTTTGCCATTCGCGGTCGATATAGGCGGCATCATCGGTGAATTTGCGGCACAGGCTGCGGCAGATGGTTTCCGCTTTGTCCGCGTCCTCCACCGGGCGGATACGCCCGAACACCACAACGCTGCGAAAATGCAGCGGCCAGTCGTCATCCTGCCGCACACCCTCGTCGGTCACGCAGTAGGATACCTTGTCGCACGCGCGGATCGCGTCGATTTTGTGCCCGGCTTTGGCACAGTGAAAATACAGCTTGCCGTCCTGTTCGCTATACCAGTGATCCATCGGCACACCGTAGGGATAGCCGTCGTCGCCCAGCACCGACAGCACGCCGCGCGGTTGCTGTATGAGCACCTCGATGCATTCCTGTGGGGTCATGGCTTGCTTGCTGCGCCGCATCTCGCGAAACATAAACATCTCTCCCTGCCTTTTGTAGTAGAAAAAGCAGCCCGAAGGCTGCTTTTTTTCGTGGAGCGGAAGACGGGAATCGAACCCGCGTATTCAGCTTGGGAAGCTGACATTCTACCATTGAATTACTCCCGCGTATACGCACCGGTGAAATTCACCGGTGCGTTTGTTAGTATACCACAGGCTCAGGCAAATTGCAAGACCTTTTGCGGGGAAATCGGTCAGCGCGCTTTGGTCGCGACTTCGGTCAACGCCTTGCCGAGGAAATCCGCCACCGACATGGTGCCGAGATCGCCGTCTTTGCGCGACCGCACCGATACCAGCCCGGCTTCCGCCTCGCGGTCGCCGATGATCAGCATATACGGAATCTTTTGCATCTGCGCCTCGCGAATCTTGTAGCCGATCTTTTCGTTGCGGGTATCCAGCTCGCAGCGCAGTCCGGCATCCTTCAGCTGCTGTGTCACTTCGGACGCTTTGTCCATTAACCGCTCGGAAATCGGCAGCACCCGCACCTGCTCCGGTGCCAGCCACAACGGGAACGCACCTGCGTATTTTTCGATCAGCAGCGCCAGCGTGCGCTCGTAGCAGCCGATCGAGGTGCGGTGGATGATGTAGGGATGCTTTTTGGTACCGTCCTTGTCCACATACTCCATGCCGAACTTTTCCGCCAGCATCTGATCCACCTGAATGGTGATGAGGGTATCTTCCTTGCCGAACACATTCTTGATCTGGATGTCCAGCTTCGGACCGTAGAACGCGGCTTCGCCCACGCCGATGACATAGGGGATCTCCAGATGCTCCAAAATCTTCTGCATAATGCCCTGGGCTTCATCCCACTGTTCGGGGGTACCGATGTATTTGTCACGGTCGTTCGGATCCCATTGCGAGAAGCGATAGGACACATCCTCGTACAATCCGAGCGTTTTCAGCATATAGATTGCCAGCTCCAGACAACCCTTGAACTCGTCCTCCAGCTGCTCGGGGGTGCACATCAGGTGACCTTCCGAAATGGTGAACTGCCGCACGCGGATCAAGCCGTGCATTTCGCCGCTCGCTTCGTTGCGGAACAGGGTGGAGGTTTCGTTATACCGCAGCGGCAGATCGCGATAGGAACGGCTGCGGTTGAGGTAGGCCTGATACTGGAACGGGCAGGTCATCGGGCGCAGCGCGAACACTTCTTTGTCCTTTTCCTCGTCGCCCAGAACGAACATGCCGTCTTTATAGTGATCCCAGTGACCGGACAGCTTGTACAGATCGCTTTTCGCCATAAACGGCGTTTTGGTCAGCAGCCAGCCGCGCTTTTGCTCTTCATCCTCCACAAAACGCTGCAGCAGCTGAATGATGCGCGCGCCCTTGGGCAGCATGATGGGCAAACCCTGACCGATCAGATCGGAGGTGGTGAACAGCTCCAGCTCGCGTCCCAACTTGTTGTGGTCGCGCTTTTTGGCTTCTTCCAGCTGCGCCAGATGCTCCTCCAGCATCGCCGCCTTGGGGAACGAGATGCCGTAGATGCGTTTCAGCATTTTGTTTTTGGAATCGCCGCGCCAATACGCGCCGGTGGCGCTGAGCAGCTTGACCGCTTTTACCCGACCGGTATCCGGCAGGTGAGGGCCGGCGCACAGATCGGTGAAATCGCCCTGACGATAGAACGAGATCTCCTCGCCTTCGGGCAGATCCTCGATCAGCTCCACCTTGTACGGTTCGTCCTTCATCAGCTCCAGCGCCTCGGCGCGGGGGAGAGTGAACCGCTCGATGGGCAGCGATTCTTTCGCAATTTTCTTCATCTCGGCTTCGATTTTGGACAGATCCTCTGCCGTCAGCGAATCCTCCAAATCAAAGTCATAGTAAAAACCACTGTCGATCGACGGACCGATGGTCAGCTTGACTGCCGGATACAACCGTTTCATCGCCTGCGCCATGATATGCGAGGTGGTGTGCCAATAGGCTTTTTTACCGTCCAGATCGTCAAAAGTCAAAATTTCCAGCGCGCTGTCGTGGGTCAGCGGGGTGCGCAGATCCACCACGTGGCCGTCCAGCCGTGCGGCGCAAGCCGCCCGATACAGACCCATGGAAAGCTCCCGGCAAAACGCGTCGATGGTAGTGTTTTCCGCCACCTCTTTCACGTCGCCGTTTTTCAATGTGATTTGCAACATACGCCCAACACTCCTTTGTTATAGAATAAAATTAAAAAAGCCCCGCCCCTGTCAAAAGGGGCGGGGCTTATAATGCCTCGCGGTTCCACCCTGATTTTTGCGGCAAATGCCGCACTCATTCCGACCGGTAACGGGGTCAGCCGTCGCGTCCTACCCCGCGCGGGCGGATCGAACGCGCGCTCCGAGGTGGTGGCTCCGTCCACCGGTTTGCGCCGCTTTCACCTTGCCGGCGCTCTCTGCAAAAACCGGGATCGAACGGGCGATCCTCATCAACGCTTTTCTTGTATCTATCAATATAGCACGCCCGCCTGGCAAAGTCAAGGGCAATCTTCGTCTGCGTTGTCCGTGTCCGCGGCAGCAGCATTTTGATGCTGCAATGCCAGCCGCTTGCGATATTCGCGCGGGGTCACATGAAAGAAATCGCGAAACGCACGGTTAAAGGTGCGCTGGCTTTCAAACCCGGATTGAAACGCAATGTCGGTGATGGGCAGCTTGGTGTTTTGCAGCAGCGTTTTGGCGTGTTCGGTGCGCAGATCCAGCAGATATTCGTGAAACCCGATGTGGATGGTTTCGGAAAACAGCCGGGTCAGCTGCCGCTTGCTCACCCCGATCTGGGCGGCGGTGGTTTCCAGCGACAGCGGCTCTTTGAAATGCTGCATCATATATTGGATCGCGCGATAGGTGGTGCTGTGCAGCGTTGCGCTGGCATTGGGCTGCACCTGCAGCAGCGGCCACAGCCACGCCATCAGCAGCTGCACATACGACTTCGCGATGGAGGGGTGGTATTGGTCGGGATGCTCGTTTTGCTCATACTGCAGCAGCTGGCGCAGTGTTTCCTCGATATGGGGCGGCATCTCGTCCGCACGCACAAATGGGTGCGAGGGGAGATACGCGATCAGCTGCTCGGCGTAATCCCCGGCCAGCAGCGCATTGCACACCAGCACGATCACCTCTTCTTCCGACCCCTCCGGTTCCGGCACCATGGCGAAATGGTGCGGACAATGCGGAAATACCACCGCCAGATCGCCCGCGTGCAAACGGGTGCTTTCGCCGTTGATCGTGAAATCTACCGCTCCTTTGGTCACATACATCATTTCCAGCTGGGCGTGGATGTGCGCCGTGTATTCCATATGTCCGCTGGTGCAGGCAAACAGATCGTATGGGTGAACCTGATAAAAGAAATGCATACGGTCTCCCTCTTTCCCGATGAACTCTGTGTCATAGTATATCAGCAAAGCGAAAACTTGTCTATACACTTATCGCCCAAAAAAGCATCCTTTTGGCGTTTTTTGGCTATTTTTTGGCGTGAAAGCGTATTGTGCCGTTATCACGGAAAATGTATACTGATGTTGAAAAATCAAGGCACTTTTGCCAATAGGAGGCACTTTTGCTATGCCGCGTACCATTTGCAATCCGGTGAATATCAGCTACCAATTCCAGGCGGAATACCGCTCGCGCGAGTCGGCGGACCCCGCCGTGATCCTATACGAGGGCGAATATTATCTGTTTGCGTCCCATGGCTCCGGCTATTGGGTTTCGCCCGATTTGGCGCATTGGGAGTTTTTGCAGGTGGATACCACTCGCCATCCCGAATTCAAGCGCTTCGCTCCCGGTCCCTGCGTGGTCGGCAAAACCATGTATCTCACCCATTCGGAGGGCGGTAGCATCCTGAAATCCGATACGCCCCGTGACCCGGATTCGTGGGTGGACATCGGCAAGCCGTACGATTGGGGCGATCCCGCCTTTTTCACAGATGATGACGGCTATGTCTACATTTACGAAGGGCTCAGCGACAAGGAACCGATCCATGTGTCCAAGCTGGACCCGCGCGACAATATGCGGCTGGTGGAAGGTCCTGTGGATTGCTGCCGTTCGGATATCGCGCATCGCGGATTTGAACGGTCGGGCGAACACAACGAAAACGAACACCGCCGCCCCTATTTCGAGGGCGCATGGATGAATAAGCACGACGGCAAATACTATTTGACCTACGCCGCCCCCGGCACCGAGTTCGGTACCTACGCCGACGGCTGTTTTGTGGGCGACAGCCCGATGGGACCGTTCACCTATTGCGACAACAGCCCGGTGGTGTGGAAAGCCAGCGGCTTCATGCGCGGCAGCGGCCACGGATGCCTGTTCGAGGATGCGAACGGTCATTGGTGGAAGATGGACACCGTGTCCATCAGCAAAAACCACATGTTCGAGCGGCGGTTGGCGCTGTTTCCCGCCACATTTGGCGCGGATGGGCGGCTGTACACCAACACGCTGCGCGGCGACTATCCCTATTATATCCCCACCGAAAACGAGAACCCGTTTGACTGCCCCGGTCCGGATTGGCAGCTGCTGTCTTATCAAAAGGCGGTGGCGGTGTCCTCCACGCTGGACGAGGCACATCCTGCCCCGGCGGCAGCGGATGAAGATTTGAAAACCTGGTGGAGCGCTGCAACCGGCGAAGCGGGGGAGTGGATCCGGATGGATCTGGGCGAGCTTTATTCCGTGAACGCCATACAGATCAACTTCGCCGATCAGGATGCCGCCGCGGTGGAGGGACGGGACAACGATTTTTGTTACCGCTACCGACTGGAGGTATCCGCGGACGGCGATGGCTGGCACGAGGTGCCGCTGCACGCCCCCGCCGATCTTTCCCATGATTATATCGAGCTGGACGCGCCGCAAACTGTACGGTTTGTGCGGGTGACCAATCAGGGCGCGATTCCGGCGGGCGGCAAATTCGCCGTCAGCGGGCTGCGGGTATTCGGCCACGGCAACGGACAAGCCCCGGCGGCAGCGCCCGCGTTCCACGCCGAACGGCAGCTGGACGAGCGCAATATGCGGATCACATGGGGCGCCCAGCCGGATGCACAGGGCTATATGGTGCGGTTCGGCGTGTCGTCGGAGGCATTGTACACGCATTATCAGGTGATCGGCGACACCAGCGCCGATATCGGCTGCCTGAACACCGGCGTGACCTATTATGTGACGGTGGATGCATACAACGAAAGTGGTATGACCGCGGGAACACATGTGCAAACGGTTCCCGCGCGGAATATATAAGGAGATACAAGGAGGAGAATGGCATGAGTTTGTGGAAAAAAGGGCTGTCCACGCTGGCGGCGGCAGCCTGCCTGCTGACGAGCGTTCTGCCGACGATGGTATCCGCCGGGGCGGATACGCCGGCGACGCAGTCCATCAGCGAAGAATTCGTGGTCGGGCGGTTCCAATACCCCGGCAGCATCGCGGAAAAAGATGTGGGCGGCAACGGCTTTTTGGGCGTAACGGTGCAAGCGCCGGTGCCAATTGACATCAATGGCTACAACAAAGAGAATCTGGCGGTGCGGTTTACTTACCGCGTCACCCGGTCGGACGGCGTGACCGGTCCCGGGTCGCTGTCGCGGCTGCGCAACGGCTGGGTTAAGATCAACGATTCCGGCGCGAACGAATGCGTGAAACTTGCCTCGCCCACCCAAAACGGCGTATCGGGCGACCTGCGCCGCGCGGACGAGTGGTTGACCGTGTCCTATCAGCTGTCCTCGATGGGCGATACCACCGGGCGGTTGACCAGCATCGAAGTCGGCGACTACAACGACTTCCCCAACAAGAAGAAGGATGCAAACGGTCAACCCACCAAGGAGTTTGAGTTCCCGGACGGTGCCGATACCGGCATGTATCTGGAAGTGAAGGACCTGCGCATTGTGGATACCAGCAAGGATGCCGATGGCAACCCCATTCCGCAGTACACCGTCACCACCTTTAAGGGGATGGAGGGCGGCTATGCGCTGTCCGGCGGTCAGTGGTATGCCGACTGGAAAGAGGCGGACATTTCGCCGGTCGACTTGAGCGACCGCACCCGCTATCGGCTGCAGTTCACCCTGTCCTTCTCGTCGGACGACAACACCGTCGATTTGGACAACTGCTTCAAGATGTTTGTCATTAAGCTGCGCTCGCCGGATGTCACCGGCAAAGAGGGCGATTCCGATAAAAACAATTCGGAACACAATGTCGGCTGGAAATTCACCCCCGACACCTTAAAGCTGACCAACGGCAGCGCAAACATTTCGATCGAGCTGAGTCAGGATGGCAACGACAATCGCGGACTCATCGATTGGAGCCAGATTCGCCGGATGTTCGCGCGCTGCGAAGCGGCGGATGCGCTGCGCGATAAAAACATCACCATGACCCTTTCCAATGTGCAGATCGTGGATGCACAGGCGGTGGATGCGCTGCGCGCCGCGCTGAAACAGGCGATGGATCAAAGCGCCGCTCCGACGGCGGAAGCCGACAAAGCGGCATATGACGAAGCGTATAAACAGGCGGATGCGCTGCAAAGCAGCAGCTCTGCGCTGGTGTCGGAGCTGCAAGCCGCGATGAGCGCGCTGAAAGCGGCGCGCCGCGCGAGCGATGCGGACAAAAAGGCGCTGCGTACCGCGCTGGAAGAACAGCTCAGCGCGCTGCACTACACCAAGGCGACCTGGCAGGCGTATCAAACCGCGCGGGCAACCGCCGAAGCGGTTCTGAACGATGAGGGCGCGGCGGTGACAGCGGTTACCAAGGCGTTGGTGGCACTGACCGATGCGCGTGAAGCGCTGGTAGAGCGCGAAACCATGTACGGCGATGTGGACAACAGCGAAACCATCGATGCGGTGGATGCGCTGCTGACGCTGCAAGCGGCGGCGGAAAAGCTGACGCTGACCGATGACCAGAAGGTGCTCGCCAATGTGGACGGCGAGGGCGAAATCACCGCGGCGGATGCACTGTTGATTTTGAAATATGTCACCCGCCAGATCAGCCGATTCCCCTCGGCGGCGGGCGAGCTGTCGGCGCTGATCGACGGCACCCCCAGCGACAATCCCCAAACCTTCTGTAACCCGCTGAACCTCAACTATGAGTATCAAAAAGGCACCAGCTACAACGGCGGACGTGAAGCGGCCGACCCGGCGGTAGCGATCTTCAAGGGCAAATACTGGCTGTTCGCTTCGCACAACGAGGGCTATTGGTATTCGGACGATATGATCCAGTGGACCTTTGTGCAGGTGGATTTGAAAAAACCGGTACAGGACGAGTTCCGCCGCTTTGCCCCAGCGACCATGGTGATTGGCGACTATCTGTATCTGACCCATTCGGAAAGCGGTAAATTCATTCGTACCACCGATCCGACCGACCCGAACAATTGGGAAGATGTCGGTCGTCCGTACGAAGGCATTCTGGACGATTGGCAGGATCCGGCGTGGATTTACGACGATCCGGCAGATGGCGGCGACGGCTTTGTGTATGGCTACAAAGGTTCCAGCGCCACCAAACCCATTGTGGCGGTCAAATATTCCATCGATCTCGATACCGGCAAAATGACGCTGGTGGATGGTCCGGTTACCTGTATCGTTACGGATAAGGAAAACCACGGCTTCGAGGTCAACGGCGAAAACAACACCAACTATGATTCCAACCCCTTCCTGGAGGGCGTTTGGGCGAATCGCTACGACGGCAAATATTATCTGACTTACGGTATGCCCGGCACCCAGTTCGGCTCTTATGCCGACGGCTGCTATGTGTCGGACAGCCCGATGGGCCCGTATGAATACTGCGAAAACAGCCCGGTCAGCTACAAAGCCAGCGGCTTTGTGCGCGGCGCCGGTCACGGCTGCCTGTTCGCGGATATGAACGGCAAATGGTGGAAGGTGGACACCGTGTCCATCAGTGTTAACGGCGGCTTTGAGCGTCGGTTGGATATTTTCCCCGCGACCTTCAAAAACGACGGCGCGACGCTGGAAAACGGCAAGCCCTACGCCAGCCTGTATGCCAACACCGTGCAGGGCGACTACCCGATGTACGGTCCGCAGGCGGACATCGACAACTTTAATGAACCCGGCCCCGGTTGGCAGCTGCTGTCCTACGGCAAAACTGCGACCGCTTCCTCCACCCTCAACCGCGGCAAAGCGACCACCAAAGCAGTGGATGAAAACCTGAAGACCTGGTGGAGCGCTGCCACCGGCGATGTGGGCGAATGGCTGCAGCTGGATCTGGGCAAGGTGTATCGCACCCGCGCGGTGCAGGTCAACTTTGCCGACCAGGATACCGAGGATAACTACAACGGCCGCAACGGCGATTTCTCCTACAAATATCTGTTGGAGTTCTCGCAGGACGGCGAAACCTGGTACACCATTAAAGACCTCAGCCAAAACAACAGCGGTACCTCGCATGACTATTATGAATTTGCTGCCGAAAACGGCGTGGGCATGCGGTATGTCCGTGTGACCAACAAGGGCGCGATCCCGCAGGGCGGTAAATTCGCCATCAGCGGTCTACGCGTGTTTGGCGATCCGGTTGGCAACAAATCGGCTGCGGTGGGCGATTTCACCGTGATGCGGTATGAAGAAAACGAACGCTCGGTCAGCCTGTCCTGGGACGAGATCGAGGGCGCGCAAGGCTATATCGTGCGCTTTGGTACTGCCAAAGATTCGCTGTACAACCAGTGCCAGGTGATCGGCGGTGCCGGCGTGACGCTGAATGTGCTGAATATCGGCGCGGACTATTACTTCCGCATCGACAGCTACAACGAAGCCGGTGTGACCGAGGGCACGGTGGTGAAAGAAGCCAAACACACCAAAGAACCCACCAAACCCGACCCGGTCGATCCGGACCCCAATCCTGACCAGCCGGATCAGCCGCAACCCGGCGATGCCGATAAGGTGGAAGGCTACACCGTGTACGAAGCTGAGCAGGCAACCGTTGCGGTAGCCAGCAAATCCGGCGGCCATGTCGGGGATATGCATAAAGAGGGCGCGTCCATCACCTTTGCGGCGGTGGACGGCGGCGCCGGTGGCGAAGCATCGCTGCATGTGATCTATTCCAGCGGCGAGGGTCGCACCTCCAAAATGAAACTGGTGGTGAACGGTGAAGCCATTGGCACCTACGATATGGTGAACACCGGCAATTGGAACACCTACAAAATGATGGAAATTCCGCTGACCGGACTGAAAGCCGGTACCGATAATACCATCCAAATGCTGGGCGGCGACGGCGGTTTCAATGTAGATTACATCCAGGTGATCTACCCAAAAGATTGATTTCTCCATCCTATTCCATCCTGTGCGCCCCGGCGAGAAATCGCTGGGGCAACCTCTATCATCCATTGGCTAAAAGCATAAACGAAAAGGTTTGATGACAAAGGAGGAAAGTACAATGAAACTATTGAGAAAAGGGCTGGCGGTCTGCCTGGCAGCCCTGCTGGCGTTGCCCGGCGCGCTCCCCGGCATGGCTGTGTCTGCCGAAGATACGGTTGGTGCCGGCGCGGGCAGCGGCGAGTATGTGGTTGGGCGGTTTCAATATGAAAACGCAGTGGAAGAAAAGAGCGTCGGCGGCAAGGGCTGGCTGGGTGTTTCCGTCAATGCACCGGTGCCGGTGAACATCAGCGGGCACGATATTTCCCATCTGGCGCTCCGGTTCAGCATGCGGGTCACCCGCTCGGATGGTGTGACCGGTCCCGGATCGCTCTCCCGTTTACGCAACGGATATGTAGATGTGGTCGATTCTGCCGGAACCCGGCGGGTACGCTTCGGTTCGCCCACCCAAAATGGCGTGAACGGTGAACAACGGGAAGCCGATACATGGATGGACATTTCTTTCCCGCTGTCCGCTATGGTGGCGGGAACCGATCGTTTGACAAGTGTGACACTGGGCGATTATAACGATTTCCCGAACCGGGTAAAGGAAACCGGTGAATTTGAGTTTCCGGACGGCGCGGATACGGATATGTTTCTGGAAGTGCGCGGCATGCGAATCGTGGACACCTCTATGGACGAACAGGGCAACCCGATCCCGCGGTATACGCTGACCACCTTTGGCGGCTTTGGCGGCGTGTACCCCTATAACAACTTGGGTACCAACCAATGGTATGCCGACTGGAAATACGCCGATGTTTATCCGGTGGATTTGAGCGGTGATCGCAGCAATTACCGGTTGCAGATGAAGGTGACCTTTGCCGGCGGGGATACGTCGGTGGATGCGAACACCTGCTGGTCAAAGCTGACGGTCAAGCTCCGCTCGTCAGATGCGGAGAACCGCCCGAACGACCCCGATGGCGAAAGCAACACCGAACACAATATCGGTTGGGATTTCACCCCCAAAACCCTGCCCATGACCGACGGCTCGGCTTTGATCTCCATCGACCTGAGCAGTGCGGGCACCAATAGCCGCGGACTGATCGACTGGGCCAAAGTGGAACGCATCATCACCGTTGCGGCGCCGGATGCTGCCGTTCAGGATAAAGTGGGTACGGTTTCCATGACCCTTTCCAATGTGCAGATCGTGGATTTGACGGCGGTGGAATCTCTGCGGCAGGAGCTGAAAAAAGAGATCGATCGCGCCCAAAACGAATCGCTCTTCAGCGCGGCTGACCTGGCGGTGTATCAGGCGGCGCGCGAACAGGCGCTGGCGGTGTACAAAGAGGAAACCTCTACCGTGGCGGAGCTGCAAAATGCGCAATCCGCACTGAAAGCGGCAGGCTTAGCGGGGGACGAGGGCAAAACCGCCTTGCGCAAAGCGTTGGCGGAAACCATTGACCGCACGGTCTACACGGAAGCCTCTTTGCAGATGTATGATGCCGCTTGTCAGACGGCGCAGCTGATTGCGGATGCGCCCGGTGCCACCGTTGCCGCGGTGAACAAAGCGCTGGCGGCTGTAAACGATGCCAAAGAGGCGCTGGAACCCTTTAGCGGGGTACGGTATGGCGATGTGGACGGAAAAGACGGCGTGACCTCCGCCGATGCGCTGCTGGCGTTGAAAGGGGCCACCGCGCAAGTGGTTTTGTCGGCAGGACAAAAAGCTGCCGCCGATGTGGATGGCGTGGATGGTGTAACAGCGGTGGATGCTTTGCTGATTTTGCAATACGCCGCCCAAAAAGTATCGGCTTTCCCGGCGGAATCGACCGGCGATCTATCGGATATGACCGAAGTGGTTCTGAGCAAAGATCCGCTCACTTTCTGCAATCCGCTGAACCTCAATTACGAATACCAACCCGGTTACAACGGCTCGCGCGAAGCGGCCGATCCGGCGGTGGTGATTTTCAAAGGCGAATACTGGCTGTTTGCCTCCCATAATGAGGGCTATTGGCATTCGTCCGACCTGTACAACTGGACCTATGTGCATGTAGCGGCGAACAATCCGGTACACAGCGAATTTGCCAAGTTTGCTCCTGCCACCGTGGTGGTGGACGGAGTGCTGTATGTCACCCATTCCGAGGGCGGCTCCATCCTGAAATCGTCTGATCCGGCGGATCCGACATCCTGGGTGAATATCGGCAAGCCGTATGACTGGGGCGACCCGGGCATGTTCCTGGATGATGACGGCTATGTGTATGTGTACGAGGGGCTCAGCGACAAGGAGCCGATCCATGTGTCCAAGCTGGATCCGAAAAACAATATGAAGCTGGTGGAAGGGCCGGTGGATTGTTGTCAGTCGGATATGGCCAACCGTGGCTTTGAGCGGTCGGGCGATAACAACGAAAGCGACCAACGCCAGCCTTTCTTTGAAGGCGCTTGGATGAACAAGTATAACGGCAAATATTATCTGACCTATGCTGCGCCCGGCACCGAATACGGCACCTATGCCGACGGCTGCTTTGTGAGCGACAGCCCCATGGGACCCTTCACCTATTGTGAAAACAGCCCTGTTATCTGGAAAGCTACCGGCTTTATGCGGGGCGCCGGTCACGGCTGCCTGTTCCAGGATCTGGAGGGTAAATGGTGGAAAGTGGACACGGTGTCCATCAGTGTGAACCACTCGTTTGAGCGGCGGCTGGCGCTGTTCCCGGCGATGTTTGATGAGGACGGCAGCCTGTATGCCAATACCGTGCGGGCGGACTATCCCACCTATCGTCCCACCAAGTCGGAAGATCCGTTCTTTGCCACCGGTCCCGACTGGCAGCTGCTGTCTTACGGAAAAGAAGCCACCGCTTCCTCCACATTGAATCGGGGCAAGACGGTGTCCAAAGCGGTGGATGAGAATATGAAAACCTGGTGGAGCGCCAAAACCGGCGATGTAGGCGAATACCTGCAAATCGACTTGGGTCGTTTGTATGGCGTGTGGTCGGTGCAGGTGAACTTCGCCGACCAGGATACCGAAAACAACCCCAACAGCCGCAACGGCGATTTCTCCTACAAATATTTGCTGGAATTTTCGCAAGATGGTGAAACATGGCACACCCTTGTGGATCGCACCCAAAACGACAGCGATACCTCGCACGACTATTATGAGTTTGCCAAAATGGTCGGGATGCGGTATGTGCGGGTGACCAACCGCGGCCATGTGCCCCAAAACGGCAAATTTGCCATCAGCGGTCTGCGGGTGTTCGGCGAGAGCACCGGAGCCAAGCCGCAGCAGGTGCAGGATTTCACCGTGGAGCGATATGAGGAAAACGAGCGCTCGGTCAGCCTGACGTGGGACGCCGTTCCCGGTGCGCAAGGGTATATCATCCATTTCGGTGTCAACCCTGACGCGCTGTATAACCACTATCAGGTGATCGGCGGCACCGGCGTGACGCTGAATGTGCTGAACATGGGCGTGGATTATTACTTCCGCATCGACAGCTACAACGAAGGCGGCGTGACCGAGGGCACGGTGGTAAAAGAGGCCAAACACACCAAAGACCCCGTTAAACCTGATCCGGTCGAGCCGGACCCGGATCCCGATCAGCCGACCGATCCGACGAAGCCCGGCGATGCCGGCAAAGTGGACGGCTACACCGTGTACGAGGCGGAGCAGGCGACGCTGGAAGTTGCCCAAAAATCCGGTGGGCATGTCGGCAATATGCATCAAGCGGGCGCGTCCATCACCTTCGCGGCAGTGGACGGCGGCACCGGTGGTGCAGCATCGCTGCATGTGGTTTACGCCAGCGGCGAGGGCCGCACCTCCAAGATGAAGTTGGTGGTAAACGGCGAGACCGTCGGTACCTATAATATGGTGAACACCGGCGGTTGGGATACCTTCAAAATGATTGAGATCCCGCTGACAGGGCTGAAAGCCGGCACAGCCAATACCGTTCAATTGGTGGGCGGCGACGGCGGCTTCAATGTGGATTACATCCAGGTGATCTACCCAAAAGATTGATTTACTTCATCCTATTCCATCCTGTGTGCCCCGGCGAGAAATTGCCGGGGCACTCCTTTGGGGGAAAATCGCTTTTTTGCCAAAATAAACCTTGACGAAGCGACCGATTCCTGTTAGTATAATCTTACTGCGCACGCGACTGTGCGCATCTCGTAGGGGAGTAGTTCGCGCCGCGGGCGTGATATGTCAACATACTGACCACCCGGTCTGGCATATCGTAAAGAACGAGACCTGCGTACAGGTTTTCTGTACGCAGGTCTTTTTATATAGGTGACTATGACATAAAGAGGGGATTTTACCATGGGATTTATCGAATTGTTGGTGCTGGCGATCGGCTTGTCGATGGATGCGTTCGCCGTATCGGTATGTAAGGGGTTGGCAGCTAAAAAGGTCGGCGTGCGCGAAATGGCGACTGTCGGCGTGTGGTTCGGCGGGTTTCAGGCACTGATGCCGTTGATCGGCTATCTGCTCGGCAGCACGTTTAAGGATTACATCACCGCCATTGACCACTGGGTGGCATTTTTTCTGTTGGCGCTGATCGGCGGCAATATGATCAAGGAATCCTTTTCCAAAGAGGAAGAAACCACCGACGGTTCGCTGGGATTCAAAAATATGCTGCTGCTTGCCATCGCGACCAGCATTGACGCGTTGGCGGTGGGCATCACTTTTGCATTGATGGATGTCAATATCTGGCAGGCGATCAGCTGCATCGGGCTGACCACCTTCCTATGTTCCGCGGCGGGCATCAAGATCGGTCAAGTGTTTGGCGCGCGGTTTGAATCCAAAGCCGAATTCGCCGGCGGTGTGATATTGATTTTGATTGGTCTGAAAATCTGGCTGGAGCATATGGGCTTTTGGCCGTTTTGATCCATATAACGAAAAAAGCGCGTATTCCGCTTATGCGGAATACGCGCTTTTTGGTATCCTGTTTTTTACCGGCACATATCCAAAAAGTACCGGTGCACCGTCAAATCGGTGGTCAGCTCCGGATGGAACGCCGTGACCAGTTGGCGCTCCTGCCGGGCGGCGACGATATGACCGTCCACCGTCGCGAGCGCTTGTGCCTTGGCCCCAACCGATTCGATATAAGGTGCGCGGATAAAGGTCATGGGAATATCGCCCCGGTCGGCAAACGCCGCCACCGTGTCAAAGCTGCCGAGCTGCCGCCCGTAAGCATTGCGGCGTGCCACAATGTCCATGGTCGCCAAATGGCAGCGGGTATCGTTGCTGATGTGCTGCGCCAGCAGCAGCAATCCTGCACAGGTGCCGAATACCGGCATCCCGCTTTGAATACTGCGCTGTACCGGCTCAAACAGGTCCAGTTCGTGCAGCAGCTTGCCCATCACGGTGCTTTCGCCGCCGGGAATGATCAGCCCGTCCATCGTCTGGTCAAAATCCGCCCGCTGGCGAATTTCAAAGCTGTCCACGTCCAGCGCGGTCAGCATATGCTCGTGTTCAATAAAGGCTCCTTGCAAAGCCAATACGCCGATTTTCATGGATTATTTTCCTCTTTCCGCCATTAGCAGTTCGATTTCCTGTTCGTTGATGCCCACCATCGCTTCGCCCAGATCCTCCGACAGCTCGGCGATCAGGT
>OGIE01000664.1_pt1 | contig 50966 bp, 77 predicted proteins | sample 1571581 | NCBI WGS metagenome assembly OGIE01 (sample SAMEA2582021, study PRJEB24529) | metagenome | biome: Human gut stool | place: China | collected 2011 | reverse complement strand
GAGTGAAGTTCTCCAACTTCTTGAAGTTATTTGTGAATCTGCATTTGTTGAACCCTCCTATAAGGAACTGAAAGAGGCCGGTGTTCATCTAACAGATCAACAATATATGGCAGTGTTTAATTACACTCAAGAGGGGGTAAAAGCCCTGGAGCCCTTTCGTAGGGAGTGAGCAAATATTATCTTTAATTGCAATGTCACAGCGGTATAGCGTTCGACCTTCTGAATTAATAGGAGAATTGGACCCCTATACCGCTTATTGCTTAGATGAAGCATGTGCTATTATTATGCTAAAGTTAGATAATGAGGAGGAGATAGTATTTAAGCCTCATTACAGCAGCTTTACAGAGTTATATAAAAAATATGAAAAGGGGTGAGAATATATGGCATTTGATTTGGGTACCGCTGTTGGGTACTTAGAACTTGATACTACAAAATTTACAAAACCCCTTAATGAAGCACAAAAAGGATTCAGTTCCTTTAATGATAAAACCTTATCAACTAAGGACAGGATAACCGGATTAGGAAAAGGGTTTACAACTCTTGGTAAAGGGCTTACATTAGGTGTAACTGCCCCCCTTGCGGGGGCTGGTGTAATGGCAGTGAAGTCCGCTGCTACTTTTGAAAACGCATTTTCTCAAGTTAAGTCTGCTACCGGAGCCACTTCTAAGGAATTTGAAACCTTAGAAAATGCAATGAAAAACGTATATGCCGCTGGTTTTGGTGAAGATATGAATGATGTCGCAGACGCCATATCAACAGTGCGGCAACAGATGGGCGAACTAAGTGAAGATGAATTAACTAAAGTAACACAAAATGCCATTGCCTTTAGGGATACCTTTGGAACCGAAGTTCCTGAAAGTATTAGAGCTGTTAATACTTTAATGGAAAACTTTGGTATTACTTCGCAAGAGGCATTTGATCTATTAGTTGCAGGTCAGCAAAAAGGTCTTGATTTTTCTGGGGAATTTATTGATAATATCAATGAGTATTCTGTCCAATTTGAAAAACTGGGTTTATCTGCCGAAGATATGTTTAATATCATGGCAACAGGCGCGGAAAATGGAGCATTTAACCTTGATAAGATTGGTGATGCTATAAAGGAATTTTCTATCCGTGCCATTGATGGTTCTAATACCACAATAGATGCTTTCAAAAGCATGGGTATGAACTATGAACAGATGGCCCAGAAATTTGCCCAGGGTGGGGACGTAGCAAGAGAGGCATTCTTCCAAGTAGTAGAAGCTATTGCCTCTATACAGGACCCAGTAGAACAATCTCGCATTGGTGTAGAACTATTTGGCACTATGTGGGAGGACTTAGGACCTAAAGTTATAACAAGTCTTGGCGGTATAAAAGATCAAGCAACGGATACCGCTGGCGCAATGCAACAATTAGTAGATCAAAAATATGATAACCTAAGTGGTTCTTTAAGTCAATTAAAAAATTCTTTTGAGTTATTGGGTATTTCTGTTGGTGAAGTGCTATTACCATACATACAGGCAGCGGTTGATTGGCTCCAAAAAATAGTTGATGCCTTTAACAATCTTGACCCTGGTATGCAACAAGCTATTGTTACTATTGGTCTTGTGGTTGCTGCACTTGGTCCTTTGATGATGATAGCAGGTAAAGTTGTTACGGCATTTACCACATTACAACCTGTGATATCCGGTATAGGTACGGCAATAGCCGGGTTGTCCCCTCCGATATTAGCTATAATAGGTGTTGTGGCTGCTATGGCTGCTGCATGGGCCGCAGACTTTGCCGGTATGAGAGAGTTTGTGTCAAGCACTATGTCTACCATATCAAGCATAATATCTACTATACTTAGCACTATAAAATATATCTGGGACAATAACTTACTTGGTATACGGACAGCAGTCGAAGCCGCATTTACTATTATTCAAACTGTTATCTCTACTGTATTGGGTGTTATACAAGGTCTAATAAATGCTTTTTCCGCTATTGTACGTGGTGACTGGCAAGGACTATGGGATGCAGTCAAACAGATTGTAACTACTGTTTGGGAAGGTATAAAAACTATTGTTACTACCGCATTAAATGCAGTAGTAAATATTATAACATCCATAGGCTCTGCACTATACAGCGCAGCAACCGGGGCCTGGAACATGATTAAAAAGGCCGCTTCTACTGTATGGGATGCAATTACAAGTTGGTTCAAAGGAGCGGTTGAAACCGTTGTTAATACTGTAAAAGGATTAGGTAGTAAACTATTTAATGCTGCAAAAAATGCTTTTAATAGCCTATTAGACGGTTTCAAATCTGTATGGAGCAGTATTACAGGCTGGGTAAAAGATAAAATAAATTGGCTGGGAGACCAGTTTAATAAAGCAAAAAGCAAGGCAGCAGAGCTACTTGGACTTGGCGGCGGAAATACAGGATCTTATGCTTCCGGGTTAGACTATGTTCCTAACGATATGTATGTTAAAGTACATAGGGGTGAACGTATTATGACTGCACAAGAAAACAGAGCTTATAATAGTTCCCGTGGAAATGGTGGGGGAGATACTTATAACTTCTACTCACCAGAAGCACTAACCCCGGTAAAAGCAGCACGTGCTTTTAAGAGAGCAAAACAAGAACTCGCATTAGGGTATAGATAAGGGGGTGATTAAACTTGATAGAGGCTTTAACTTTAGTAAATCTTTCAACTAATGAAGAAATAAATATAAATATGACAAACGGTGAATACTGGTTAGGAGAAGCAGACTTAGGGCAAACTGAATCAGATATTCATACATTTAAGTATATAAATCAAATAGGCGAAAGTGTTTATAATACTTCTATTGAGCCAAGAAGTATCTCTATTCAAGGTTGGATTGCTGGATGGGATGAAAATAAAGTACGACAACAAAAAATAAAGCTTAATCACTTTATAAATCCAAAACAAACTATAAGACTTATAGCAAATGATTATAGTATAGAATTCTATCCTGAAACCTCTGTTGTTTATTCACCTACTTATGAAGATAACAATAATCTTATTTGTAAATTTCTGATATCTGGGTTTTGTCCTTATCCTTTATTTACAGATAAAGATGAACATTTTGTATCAGTAGCATATACAAAAAAGCTATTTCATTTTCCACTAATTATACCAAAAGACGAAGGTATAATGTTTGGGATAAGGCAACCCAGTCTTATAGCAGAAGTAGATAATAATGGTGATTTTGATATAGGGTATATTATAGAGTTTCGCGCTCATGGTAAAGTGGTAAACCCTATATTAACTGACATTGGGTCACAGGAATTTATTGAAATAACAAAAACTCTAAATAATGGAGAAACCGTCATTGTAGATACACGAGAAGGACAAAGGCGGATAAGAGGGATATTAAACAATACTGAAAGCAATTATTTTAAGTACAGATCATTAGACAGCTCATGGCTATCTTTGGCAGTAGGCACAAATTATCTGCGGTATAATGCAGAAGAAGGTATAACAAATCTTGAAGTTTATATAAGGTTTAACCCTGGGTATTTGGAGATAGACCAATGAAAATAGAAGTTACTGTATTAAGCCAAGATATGGAAATGTTAGGCTTAGTAAATCAAATGACAAGTTTACAATGGACACAACGGTTTTCTTCTGTTGGAGAGTTTGGTCTATGGGCTCCTTTAACTAAAGAAAACACGGAGTTACTAAAAGAGGATAACTTAATTTGGATAGGTACTGATGAAATAGGTGTTATAGAAACTGTAACTAAGAATAAGAGTAGTGATGGAGAGCTTACCTTAGAAGTAGGTGGCCGATTCAATGAATGTTGGTTATTCAAAAGAATTGTATGGGATGCTTATTCAAAGACGGACACTGTCAGTAATCATATAAGAAACTTAGTGCAATCTAATGTAATATCTCCTGAGTTATCTTCTCGTAAAATATCACAGATATCTCTTGAAGAAAATGCACCATCTGTCGGTCCTTCTATTTCTATATCTGCCAATAGAGATAACCTTTTAACCACAATAGAGGATATGTGTGCCGCAAATTGGGTTAGTGCCAAATTCAAAAATGATATAAGAAATAAAAAAGCTGTTTTAACTATTCGTACAGCAACAAACAGAAGCATAGAGCAAAATAGTGTACCTCCTATTGTATTATCATCACAATTAAGTGATGTATTAGAAATGGGGTATGACTTAGATACAACAGAGTATTGTAATACCGCTATTGTAGCAGGTGCTGGAGAAGGGTCAGAAAGAAAAATACAATATGTAAATCCAGAAAACTCCGGGCTAAACCGTAGAGAGCTGTATGTAGATGCAAGAGATTTACAAGATTTTGTAACATGGAATGCGGTTATTACTACAACGGAAGTATCATTAAGTGAAGAAACAACAGAAGACGGTGAAACTATATATAATATAAAACGTACTATTAAAAAGGTACTAACTCACCCTGACACTGGGGAACAAAAAACAACATATACTTATGAATATGAAACAAGGGATACCGGCCCAGAAGAAGATAAGACGGAAGAGACTACGGAAGATATACCGATACCAGACGAACAATACTATAACATGCTTACAGAGAGAGGTAAAGAGAAATTAAAAGAAGTAATTAAAGTTGAAGCATTTAATAGCCAGGTTAGGATGACAGGTGCAAGGGCTTATACTTATGGGGAAGATTATTTTTTGGGCGATAGAATAACCGTAGAAGATACAGATGTTTCAATATCTGTATCGACTGAAATAACAGAAGTAGAACAATCTTGGGATGAAGATGATTATAGTGTTATATTAACACTTGGCGATTCTGCCCCAACAATCACACAATTAATTAAAAGGAGGAGATAACATGGCACTTACATACGGGTTTTTTGATGCAGAATTAGTGCAAGGGCAGTATGATAGAGTATATGATGCTGCTGAATTTGCCCAGTATTTTTCTTTATTGATTAAAAATGGTGTATTTCCTGACCCTTCCACAAATTTGCAAGTAAAGGCATCAAGCCCTACTGCAAATATGAACGTAAATATAGAGGCGGGTTATGGGTGGATTAATGGCTATTGGGCAAAGAATGATAGCCCCTATACGCTAACTATTCAACCCGCTCATGGTTCTCTTAATAGGATAGATGCCGTTGTACTACGTTGGGTTTCTTCTACCCGTTCTATGGAATTTGATGTATTAACTGGTACACCCAATGCAAGTCCGCAAGTTCCTAATCTAACCCGAACCGTTGAGATATATGAGCTAATGCTTGCGAGTATTACTGTTGCTAATGGTGCTACTTCTATTGCACAAGCATCTATTACAGATAAGCGCCCCGATTCCTCTGTTTGTGGCTGGGTTACAAGCCTAATAGAAAATATAGATACGACTGATTTGTTTGCACAGTTTGAAGATGCCTTTGAGACATGGTTTGATAACATTAAAGGGCAATTAGAGGGGGATGTAGTAACAAACCTGCAACGGCAGATTGATGAAAGAGTTAAAATAGAAGATAAAGCAACCGAAGAAGAAGTGATAACCGGTACAGATGATACTAAATGGGTAACTCCTAAAGCGTTATCTGCTATTACCAAAAATATTGGAACTTCTATATATGATAATGCCACGGGGGAAAACATAAAAATAGAAACAGAGTACAGCGATACAGATATATTTGGGTATCTGTATACAGATAGTTCCTATGGTAATAACTATATTTCATGGGTTGGCAGTACATGTATTGTAGATTTTGATAATAAAAAGCTATATATCATAGCTATTAGATTTAATTCTGCTAAGTCTAATACTGAAAATAAATTTGGCATTATTACTTTAGATTATACCAAATTTAATAGTATGGAATCATTATCTATTAGTGAAAGTCGTAATTTCAAATCTATTAAAAATAATGTAGATACCAGTTATAGTTACCATACAAATTATAAAATATACTTTTCTGTTAATGGCCCTATAATTGACGCCTATTTAAAAAATAATAACTCTTTTTTAATCAATGCGACATCTGGGTCTTTCTTACAGTATAGTCGATATAATGTAGACCAGGCTTTTAGAGGTAATTCTTATTGGGGCTATCTATCATTAGATAGTGACAGTTATAAAGTACAGGTTGTAAAAGGAAGTAATAATGTTAGCCCTTCATCAGTTATAGATATTATGACATACTCATATAGTAATAATTATATTAATGATGCTACTATAATTGGTATAAAAGATGATCTTCTTTATCTAATAGTGGCATCTTCTAATGATAGAAGTAATAAGGTCCTTATGGAAATAAACTTAATTAATTCTAATGTAAATACTAAATTAAATCTTAATGGTAGTTCTTATAGGATTATCCCTGTATGTTTTTCAGATACTAAAGCATATATGCTAATGCAAACCAATGCAATAAGCGGTGAAATGAAAGAAAAAATACTCTGGTATGACTTTACTAATAATACATCAAATTGGGAGGAAGCAAAAGGCTCAGATAGCTCAATTCCAGGTCCACATGAAGCTAATACCTTTAATATTATTTACTATGGTACTGTTGATAATACTATATATGCAGGAAATTTGAGTAAAGGTATTATATATGAAATAAATAAAACGTCTAATAATGTATCGGTAGTTTATTTGAGTGAATCCTTATTCCCCCCTGGGTATATAACAAGTAACGGAGTATACAACCATAGTAGTAATATGTCTTATGGGAAAAAAGAAAAAGTATTTAATATACCGGATTATCCCGGGATTATACTTGTTGGAGCCTTAATATTTGATACAAAATCATATAAAATATACCTTATTCAATCTAAAAAGGATGCGGATTTTACCAGTACCGGACAATTTATGGAATATATAAATGGTCCATTTGAAGACCCTACATGTCAATTTATAGGCTCTAATATAACTGATATAGATTTTTTAGGGTTTGGTTCCATAGAATTTGATTCTTTTTTAGGTAGTAGTAGCACTTATAAAAAAGCTAAAGCTAAAGCTATGTATGGAAAAAATATAAGTAAAATATTAAAACTGTATAGAGAGGGTGAATAACTAAATGTATTATGTAGAAAGATTAAGAAATGATTCTATAAAAATACATACATCTAAACCAATCACAGAAAATAAAGTATTTGAGTACAAAAAATTACCAGATACGACATTTGGGTTAATGTGTACAAAAGATGGTAAATTATACAGTAAAAATTTTGTACAATTTGATACAACCAAAAATAGTCAAGAACCGTCAATAACTTGGGAAGAATTGGCCAACGCTATTAAGGAAGGGGTAAATGAGGTATGAGGTACAAAAAACGACCCATTATTGTAGATGCTTTCCAGCCGATAAAAATTGTGCGAAAAAACCCTCCAAAGTGGTTTACAAATGCAATTACTTGTGGTATAATACATGTAGAAAATAATACTTTGCATATAAAGACGCTGGAGGGTGACATGAAAGCCCGTATGGGTGATTTTATTATACGTGGAATACATGGTGAGCTCTACGCATGTAAACCCAGTATCTTCTATGAAACTTATGAAAGGGTAGACTAACATGAATAATAAAGATTTTGTAGTTAATACCCTAAAACAAATTGGGTTTAAGATTGCACAAGAGTTGCAAAGTAATATACCAGATATGGAAGCAACAGATATTATAGAACAGGAAGAATACCTTCCAAGATTTGATAATACAAAGCAATACTTAAATTTTAATGCAGGATATACTTGCTTTTCTGCTAAGGGTAATGCGGTTAGGCTATTGCAGCCTTATGACAGTTTGACATATCCGCAAGAACCAGAGGAGCTTCCCGCTCAATGGGGTTTTTATTGGTCTACTAACCCAAAGAAAGCAAAACCTTATGTTAAGAGTGCAGAAAGCCCTTATTACAAAGGAGACTGTTGCATAGAAAAAGACGGGGTATATAGATCAACTTTAGAAACTGCAAATGTATATGCTCCAAGTGAGTACCCTACTGGGTGGGAATATTTAGGCAATAAGTCAGGATTTGGAATAAATTAAATTCTGGTATTTATAAACCTCTCAATATGTGCTACAATAAAGAAGGTGAAAGTTGTGTCTGAAAAAACTAAAGTTTGGTGGAAAGCTGCTATCCGACGTGCGATTAAAACCTTTGCACAAACTGCAATCGGCTGTATAGGTGCTGCTGTCGCTATATCAGAGGTTAATTGGCCTATGGTATTATCTGCATCAGTTCTTGCAACTGGGGTTTCTTTGCTAACGAGTGTAGCAGGACTACCAGAGGTTGAGAAAGAAACCGCAAACAAAAACTAAAAACAAAGAAGGAGAATTATTATGGCGAATCGTTTTTATCAGAATCGCATGGCAATCAAGGCAATCAGCGAGAAAGAGGGCGTGGACGTGGACATTGCCTCCCGCATGTATGCACAGCAACAGGGCTGGACCGGCTGGGAGAAGGAGATGGACGAGTGGAATGATATTCAGCGTTCCTACATGAAGTCTAAGACAAAGACGTTGGCAGACCTATTTAAGTAACCAAAATGAAAAGGAGGGGAAAGCAATGAGCAATAGTCCCCTGATTAATTACACCAGACTATCTCCTAATCATTCCGGGCGACGCAACCATGTGATTGATACGATCTCTATACACTGTATGGCAGGCAATGCCAGCGTAGAGACTTGTGGGGCCTTGTTTGCCGACCCGTTCCGCAAGGCCAGCAGCAACTACGGAATTGGAAGCGATGGAAGAATTGCCCTGTATGTAGATGAAGCAAATCGGTCCTGGTGTACCTCTAATGCCGCCAACGACAATCGGGCCATCACCATTGAGGTGGCCAACAACGGCGGGGCGCCGGACTGGCCGGTGTCAGACAAGGCCTACGCCGCATTGCTGGACCTATTGACGGATATCTGCCGGAGAAACAATATCAAAGAACTGCTATGGAAAGGGGATAAATCCCTGATAGGCCAGGTGGACAAACAAAATATGACGGTTCACCGGTGGTTTGCCGCTAAAGCGTGCCCAGGAGACTACCTGTATAATCGGCACGGAGAGATTGCCGCCGAAGTCAATAGGAGGCTAAAAGGAGAGGATGAACCCGTGGATATTGCAAAATTAATCTCTGAAATGACTAACGAACAGGCTTACCAGCTCATGCAGAAAGCAGAGCTCCATGCCAAAACCATCCAGGAACCCAGCTGGAGCAAGGAAGAAGGTCATTGGGCAAAGGCTACGGCAAATGGTATCGTAGATGGTACCAGCCCGGAGAGACCCATGAAACGGGATGAAGTGATTGCGGTACTGGGTAGGAAAGGGTTGTTGTAATGAACCCCTCTGCCATAACTCTTTTAGCCGGTGTAATAACATGTGTTATTGGTATTTGTTCCTTTGTTATGGGGCGAATGGACAATGCAAGAAAAAGTGGTTCAATGGAAACAAAAATTGAACAAGCACTCGAAGGAATTAATAGAATAGATCGGAAACTTGAAGAAACGTCAAAAACCCAGAATGCTACCATATCGGTTATAAAAGCCCATGAGGAACAAATAAAAACTTTATTTTCTCGTTTTGATGAACTCCGCAATAGATGTGAAACAAGTGATAACGTACAAAATGCAATACATGAACTTATAAACTACCTTAAAACAAAGGAGGGTATAATGTGAACGAAAATTATATTGAAGAAATGGAGAATGAAGGAGAGGCGCTAAACCAAAGTCTTGCATTAAATAAGGTTATTATAAATCTATTAAAGCAACAGAGAGAAACTAATAAGAGAATGTTTATTGCTCTCATTGTTAGCATACTTGTAAATCTTGCCATTGTAGGAGGGTTTCTTTGGTATGAAAGTCAGTGGGAGTATACAGAGACAAAAGAAATTACACAAGAGGTATCTGGTAATGATTCCGATATTAACAACGTATCAGGCAATCAATACAAAGATAGCGCAATTCACAATGAGGGAAAGGAGGGATAAGACATGGCAGCAAAACAAACAATTAAGTACACAAGAACAAGAAAACGTAAAAGTCCGAGCCCTAAAAAGTGTCCCTCTTGTGGACGGTTTTTGGGCAAAAAATAACGGGAGGTGGCATTAAATTGACAAGCCACATAAAAACCCGTAATACATTAAAAGAGATTCCACTTGTTGAAACATTTGAAGCCTTATTGAATAAGTCAATGATTAGCGATGAAGAAAAAGAGCTAATGCGATTACACTATATTCAGAAAAAGGATTTTCGTTTTATTGGTGATACATTAGGTTATAGTGAAGCATCAATAAAAGCAAAACATAGAAAGATATTAAAGAAACTTAATAAGCTATTGTAGTATAAGATACCACCTATTTTATAGGTGGTATTTTTATTTATATAACTTTTCATGCACATTTAGTACACTTTAAGGACCTATTCTGTAAACAACAGGTAGGTCTTTTTATTGTATAGTGTATCTATAATCGGTAGGTGGTATAGAATGATATTTTCAATAGATACGGTTTGCAAAGAACTTAGGTGGGAATATGGTTACACTAAAAAGAAAGCTATGCAAATTATAAAAGACTATGAAGCCCAAGGGAAATATGAATTCCTGTGCTATTTAATAACAAAGCGCAAAAATAGTGAATTAAAAAGGAGAAAATAATTACAATGTATAACAGCTTTATGAATGGGTATAGCCCTGGATATGGAACAGGGTATAACCAAAATAACTATGGTAATTATGGTATGATGCAAAGTCAAATCCCTTCACAATCAATAGCACAGGCTTCTCCCCAAAGCATGCAAACAGGACAGGGGTATAACTACCCTTCTAACACACAAAATGGCGTCAGAGTGTTTTCTGTGGGCTCATACGATGAAGCAAAAGCAATACCCACGGACTTTTCCGGTGATATGCTTATTTTAACCGATTTATACCACGGTAGAATATATACCAAAGTATACGATGCTGGATTAAAAGAAAGTATTTTCAGGGTATATCAAGTTATAAACCCTAATACTCAACAGCCACAAATAGAAGGAACCCAACAAGTAATAACTGCACCACAGGAACAAAATCCTGTTACCCCAATGTATGACCCTAAACCGGATATAAAAAATATTTATTCCGAAATAGAGAATATTAAAAAAGAGTTAGGTATTAAAGACGCACAACAAAAAAGTATAGTTCCTGTTAAGGAGAATGAACAATGAATAATCCAATGCCTAATATGAATCCATTTATGGCTGCTATGCAAATGGCACAGAATGGAAAGAACCCTATGCAGATGTTGCAACAAATAATGGGAAGTAACCCTCAGTTTAATCAAGTAATGAGGGTTATAAATAGCAAGGACCCTGCTTCTATGAAAAGCACCGCTGAGAAAATGTTCAAAGAAAGAGGTGTTGATATGGAGCAGTTTGCTAAATCTATGGGAATAACACTTCCTAAATAATATGGTATGGACTTGGTGCGCGCAGTCAAGTTTATATAAATACTAAAAAAGGAGAATTGTATTATGGATGATTTTGGAATGGGTTACGCACTGGGGCAAGACAGTGGTTCTTCCTGTCGTGATGGTGGTTCCGGTATGTGGGGCGGTGATGGCTCCTGGATTTTCGCATTTCTGATTATTGCCCTGATATTCGGTGGCCGTGGCGGTCTGTTTGGCGGCGGTTGGGGTGGTAACTCTGGCGGTTATGGAGATGGAATAAATTCTCCTGCCAGTCAGGGTGCTCTAACTCGCGGTGATCTGTGCAGCGAATTCAACTTTAATAACCTTGATAATGCAGTCCGTGGTATTCAGCAAGGATTGTGCGATGGTTTTTACGCTATGAATTCGAGCCTGATGAATGGTTTCCACGGTGTGGATAATGCCATTTGTAATCTGGGCTATCAGACCCAACAAGGGTTTAACACCTTGGGCTCCCAGATGGCACAATGCTGCTGCGATACGCAAAGAGCCATTGACAATGTGAATTTTACTACTCTACAAGGGTTTAATGGGATTCAAAACCAGATTTCTTCTTGCTGCTGTGACACCCAGCGTCAGATTGAGCGTGGCTTCTGTGACGTTGGATACAATATGGCAACGAATACCAATAATATTATCCAGTCCAGTCATAATGATACTGACCGTGTTATTGCTAAACTGGATTCCATGGAAAATGCACGTCAGCAAGAAAAGATTGCCGCATTGCAGCTTGAGAACCAGGGCCTCAAGTTCCAGGCTTCTCAGAGCGCACAGAATGCCTTTATTACTGCTAACCAGGAAGCACAAACTGCTGAATTAATCCGTCGGATTAATCCTATGCCGGTTCCCGCTTTCCAAGTTCCCGCACCCTATCCTTATAATAACTGCGGGTGTGGCTGCGGTAACGGTTTTGGCTGCGGCTGTGGGTGCTAATCAATGAACACAAATAATCAAGGTAATTTTGAATTTCTTGACTTAATATCTATAATTTCTTTTTCACTGCAACTAATGGTATTATCTGAAACAAGAAATCAATCTACAACGGATGATATCTTTTATGAGTTAAAACAACAAGATACAAGATATCTAAAACGATTGTTAGAGGGTCAACAAAAAATCCTTGATAAACTCGCCCAATTAGAGGCTGATTAAATATCTATGGGGGCGAAATTTCGCCCCCATATTGATTAGGAGGACTAACAATGTCTTGTAAAAATGTTTGTAAACTATGTGATCGTTTGGTAATTTCTCAAGCCGTTACTTTTACAGATGGAACACTTATTATAAACCTTCCTGCCGGGTCTTATAGTAATTGTGAAAAATATTGTATAGTTGTTGCACAAAGTATTCCTTCTACTACAACTATAAACGCTCCTGTTGTTATTACAATAGGTACAGGGACCCAGCAATACCCTCTCACTAAAAGAAATTGCGCTCAAGTAACTGCATGTGGTATTCGTACAAGAACTAAGTATAGCACTTGCGTTGTGACTACCCCAACAGGAGGGTCTTTCCGGTTAATGGGAAATACTTGTTGTGCCCCTAACAATAACCTACGGTCTATAAATGGTACAGCACCTGCAACCCCTGCCAGCCTGGCCGAATAAGGAGGGTTATATAATGAATAAGAATGCTAAACTTTCTATGATAGCTCGTCGGCGGCGCAAAGACGGTACATTTATGGAATATATGGGCATGAACCCCTATGATCTGTATGAAAATGACTATGGACAGCCGTGGACCCCTAAAATGGAGCGTAGTGGCTCCTTTAATGTTGGTAGGGATGGCACTCGCACGCCGGTATACCCTATGAGTAAAGAAATGCCTTGGTCCATTGAAGGTACCGTATACTGGGATAGAGAACCGGAAGATAGAGCGTGGCCCTATTATCCGCCTCATGTACCCCCTGTGTATACCGGTGGCGCAGAGATGCACCATAAAACTAAAATAGGATTTGCTGACCCCGATCAAGGTACCATGGACCGGTCTTATCAACCTAAGCACACCCAGTATATAAAGCATCATAAGGAAATGGAAGATGCAGATATGGATATAAAGCCTTTGTCACAGTTTGAGGCAATGCAATGGGTGAATAATATGAAAAATGCAGATGGTTCTACGGGTCCCCATTATACAATGGAACAGGCTAAGCAGATTATGGACCAACAAGGATACAGCGGAGACGAAGTTGATTTCTTTGTTGCTATAAATATGATGTATTCTGACTATTGTAAAGTAGCAAAAAGGAATAACTGTGGGACTACTGAATTTTATGCAGCTATGGCAAAAGCCTTTCTTGATGATAAGGATGCCCAACCCGAAAAACTATCCAGGTATAAGAAATATATTGCAGGTCACTAATGCAATAAAGCCCTCCTTAATGGAGGGCTTTATTTTGTTATTAGGGGGCACGATTTATTACTTTTTAATCAGCTTCTTTATAGTCCTCCGGGGCGGGGATATGTCATCGGGGCAAAACAGTTTGGTGTGCAATGCGTTTCATCCCTGACAGATCGGTGAAAACTGTTTCATCTCTCGATGGGTAATACAGTTGATACCCTGTTCTCTTGTTTTTTCCTTTTTCATCTTCCCAGTAAAACACATCCTCAAGTATAACCTCTTCTCCGTTATCTGTGAAACAGTAACCAATGTATTTGGCATACCATACTCTTCTCCGTGTCATGTTTACCTCCCGGTCTGTGGCCTATTATGTTTCCGTGTTCTTTACTGTGACTATATAATACCATATCAATTTGAATAATACAATAAAAATTCCAATTAAATTATATACAAATTATTGAGGTTTTATTTGTTCAATATTTTATTGAACTTTTATTGCGTTTTATAATAAATTGTGCTATTATATAGTCACAGTAAAGAACACGACAGGCCAGAGGCCAGGAGGTAAATAAAATGACGTATAAAACAGTGAAAACCGCTGAACAGTGGATGAAAATTGAAGCAATGGGAACTTATGAGGATGATTTCAGAAACGGCGAATTGTGGGATTTTAATGGAGAATTGTATTATCTTTCCCATCTTGAACTTAGTACCGAAGAATTAAGGCTTTTGGTTGATTGTGTCAAAGTAGAAAAAATTTAAGCCGAAACGGGCGCGAAGCCCGTCCGCATGAACCGCCCTACATGCGCTGATGATGGCAGGGCAGAAAGGAGTAAAGAAAATGAAAAGATACACTCTTTATTTTACTTCTAAATCCCGGTATAAAAAAGCGTTATCTTTAATGTATAAAAAGCCCAGTATTTATAATGAGATCGTAGGTGGTATAGTACAGCCTAAAGGATACTATATATCATGGCGAATGCAATAAAAGGAAGGGCTAACCCTTCCTTTTATTATGCTCTATCACAATCACAGGATAAACAAACCTTTATTAAACCATCATCAAATTGTACTTTTACAATAGGGGTTTGTCTTTTATTTTTCTTATGTCCAGTTGCCAAGATTACAGCATGGGCATATCGGTATCGTGATCTTGCATTAAGTCTTTCAGGAAATATAAGATATCTAGGTGCATACACTTTATCCCCTTTATGGAATCTACTTGGAATTGCCATGTTATATAGTGCCCTCCTTTTCCATTACATACTGTACAATATCTTGTTTCTTTTGTATAGCTTCCATGACTAACGAATCTATACAAGGCTTACCGTTACTTAAATGTGCGACTATGTAATAATAATATACGGGTTTTGTTTGCCCTGGTCTATGTACTCTCTTTAGGCTTTGTTCATATAATACGAGCTTATTAGTCATATTATAGTATATCTGGTAATGAGCGCGGGTTAAATTTACGGATTCTGAACCTTTAGAAAATTGTACACCAAGTATAGTGGAATTTCCTTCTTGCCATTCTTGTTCTGTATCCTCTGCACCAGACAGCTCACTATACTTTCTTCCAATTTCTTTTGCTACTTTTCGTATTTGTTTTAAGTCATACCTATACTGAGCAAAAATAACAACAGGCTCATTATAGGGTAGACTTTCAAGAATACTTTTTAGAGCTTCTTTTCTTTCATCTCCTATCTTAAACAACTTTTTTTGCTTTGTCTCATAGTTTACCGCGCTAATAAATCCGCTTGTAATTTGCTTTCTTCTTATTTGACTTGTTAAAGCATTTTCAGCTTCACAGTAATACTTGCTATTGGCTATTAAACCTTCTTTTACCATAGTATTATATAGGTTTGTAGCTTTTTTATTCAGGTTAAAGTCTACTATTCTTTCATTTACTGAGGGTAATTTAACGGTTGATGGTATACGAAAAGCAATGGAATAGGCTTTTTTCTTTAGATCATCCAAATTCTTATAGGGGTTTTTCTTATCTAATACCGGAAATCCAACTGCTGCTGATAAGTGTACATCTAAGTTTTGATATTTAGACTTAAAATCTGCAAACCTTGTACCAAATATTGTAGGGTCTAAAAATCTATACTGTGCATATATGTCCATTGGATTTTCTGCAAATGGAGTACCAGTTAAAACCCAACGAACCGGGGTCTTTTTACTAAGCTGTGCTAAAAATCTACTGCATTTACTACCCGGCGATTTAATACGATGACTTTCATCACATACAATACAATCCAATTTAGTTGTCTTTTTAAGTAGAAATTTTGCAAATTCTGTCCGCCATACGCCCTCATAGTTTACCAATACCCATAAAGGGCCTTGTTTATTATTCTTTTTTGCGCTCTCAAGGCTTTTCTGCATAAGTAGTACCTTTTTATGGGTAGACACTTCACATAGCTGTACGATGTCTTCTGGCAGGGTATAGCTATACTTTACTATTTCTTTAGGCCATACATATTTGGCCCCGGCAGCGGTACATATAATTAAAACAACTTTGAACCCACGATTTATAATAGCATCTATTGTCATTTTTGTTTTACCTGTACCAGGGTCTGTAAATAACCCAGCAAAGTTATGGTTGTATAAATATTCAGTACCTAAAATTTGATGGCCCCATGGGTTTACTTTATATTTTAAGTGATTTTTAATTATATATTTGGAATTTCCATCCATGATATACACCCATTATTCTCTGTATATGTATATTTACCTAATAAACCATTTTTTATCTTACCCATAAAATAAATGAAAGATTCTTCACTATATACTACCATTACAATAGAGCCTGCATAAAGCCATTTTCTTAAATTATGCTCTTGCTTCTTACTTGCCTTATTTTTATGGTCTGGGGTTTTTACCTCTATTCTAATTGATCTTGAGTTATAACAGGCATTTATATCCGCCCTTCCACTTGATGTAGCATCTCCTTTTATTTTTTCAGAAATTGCAAAAGGCATACTATTTATGGATTTTATGATATTATTAGTTATACTTTTTTCAATCGGCACGATGAATGCCCTCTTTCAAGTTAAACTCAAGTCCTAACCGATGTGCCCAAAATCTGGGTGACATAACATGAGGTATTGCCTTATCATCAATATACAAATCTGCATAAATTTTTCTTGTATCCTTACCACAGTATTCTTGTATAACAGGTAAATTCTCGTTTATAGCATCAAATTTAATACCATAGGCCATACAAAAAGTGACTGCATCATTTAATTCTACTCCCTCACGGCATGACCACAGTATAACTTTTACATTATTTTCTTGCAAGGATTTAATAATATTTATAATATCTATGTTAGGTGTACCTATATTAGGGTATTCATCTTTTAGAGTTATTGTTCCATCAAAATCAAATGCAACAATTATAGGCAAGTTTGATAGATATTGTTGTGCAATTATCTTTTTCTTATCCATACTACTCTCCTATTAACATATCATTTACTTCTTTTATCATGTGTTTACTAACCCAAAGATTTAACCATTTTGAGGATTTTATACCATTATCCCAATCAACATAAAATAATTCACTATATTTTCTCTTATAGGTTAAAATAATATGCTGCAATAGTTTATTTCTATGAGAACATAACTTCATAGATAACTCTATATTAAAATCCTCTTTCGCCCATTTCTCTATATCTTCATTAAATAAATCTTTTCTTTTACGCTTGAAAAATCTATTATAGGCTTCTTCTGGAACATAGCAGAAATGTACCCACTTTAGTTTTCCTGTTCCTTTTATATCATCAACCATTTTTAACAATATTTTCTTTTGTATCATTGTCAATGCTCTCCTTTAAGTTTTCAGCATAAGAAAAAGCATTTCTTTCATATAAGTGTGTACTTCCCGATATATGGGTATAATCCCCAATACCAACACCAAGTTGAAATGCAAGAATGATTTGCATAGCTGTAAAAGAAAATACATCATAAGGAAATCCGGTCCATATATCATTCGATCTCATATATGTAGTAGCATGCAATTTATTATCTCTTATAAAGTATTGGAGTGCTATTGTGCAAGGTACATCTTTAGTAGGTTTATCTATATAATCTACTGGGTCTTTTATGTGAATTACTGCTTGCCTGCTATCTGGATGCTCCTTTAGCAGTCTATATACATAATCAAATTGATTAAACCCATACTTATTAAAAATTCTATATCCGTATGCAGAATTTACACTTTTTCCATTATCAGTTAAATCATCCCAAACCTTAGAATATAAGCCAATATCTGATACTTTATTACTTCCAGATAGGTACCATAAGAGTTCACCAACAGCATAACGAATAGGCATTTTCCTACTTTTGGATTTAAGGATACAACGAGTTGGATCTGTTATTGTAATACAAGTATTAAGTAGTTCCCCTACAACAACCCCGTCCCTGCTATTAAGATGAAGAATATCTCTCTGGTTATATAATTCTTCCATAAGAGTTTCCCAGGCATCATCTATATTTTCTGCAATAAGGTAGTAACTCATAGCTCAATACCTCCTGTTAAAGTGTTATATCTGTATATGTTTAATGAAGACTGCTTAAATATATTCTCAAACCCTTTTACATACTTTCTTAACTGGTCTAAAGTTTGTTCATAGTCTCCTCTGCTCCTCAATCTGCTTTCTGCATATTCAGGACTAATAGCAACATATACAACTTTTGTACCAGCGGTTAGCATTTGTGCCTCTAATTTATAGAGTTGGTACATATTTAATCGCCTATCTTCTGCCTCTTGGTATACAAATTGACCATAACAAAATCTATCAGCTATGATATTTCTTGTTTTAGAAGCTTCGATTATATTAAGAAAATAGCCATAATCATTAGGCGTAGATGCAGTACAATGTACTATCTCTGCATTCATTATCTTTGATAAAAACCTTGCTAAGGTACTTTTACCAGACCCATCACAACCCTCAAGAACAACTAACATATTGCCTCCTTTATTTATCTTCGTCAATCTTCCATTTTCGTATATATTCCTTTGTACCATGTAATGTATGATATCTTTTCCAATCAATATCACCAAACATATATTGGCCATCTGGGAACTTGAAAGATTCATTTAAGTAGTGCCTTATTTCCATGCCCATTAGACCATCATATTCTAATTTATGTAAATACCTATTTTTATCTGGGTTATTAGGGTCTCTAACAACAGAATCCTTTTTTTCATCTATGTAGTCATAACACAAACAAGGAATATTAAAACAACTATACCCATTTTGCAATACTTCTGCTGCAAACCCTATATCGTCTCCATGAAGATTAAAGGCATCCGGCATTTTTATCCCAGCTCGTTTAATACCCTTTATATTAAGTATTTTAGTTTGCCTGGGTGTTGGGCCTTTATTTATCTGGTATTTTATACTATTATAATTATCTTTATTAGAAAACCTTTGTTTTCTAATATTACCCAATAGCACTTTTGGATGGTTCCTAAAAACCTCTCTTGATATTTTACCAGTTAATTGCAATACTTTTTGCGGTATTAAAGGGTCAATCTTATAATCTTTAGCTCCTGTATGTTTACTACATTCTTTACCGGAATTTGTTTTACCACGATATAAAAATTGTAAATACCTTATATCATCATCCATATCCATAATATAAGGTAAACGATTTTCTATGGCATAATCCATTATAAATTGTCTTGTACTACCAACACCGGTTACAGCACCTTTAGGAATTGGAATTAAATTCATACCACGTTTAATTAGATCACGATTTTCTTTTTTATACTCTTTATATTGTTCTTCTCTAACTACAATATATACTTTACTTAAAGCCCTATCTGTAAACATGGGTAGCAAATTTCTACCTATAAAAAATCTTGGTCTATTATATGAGGGTATAAAAATATACAATAAGTCTTTTTCGGTTGTATTATTTAATACCTTTTCTATTTTAGAACGATTCATTAAATAGCCCTCCTTTATACAGAAAGGGGGGCGAATGCCCCCCTCTTTTTATGGGCCTTAATTAATCATCCCATTCATCATCTTCATCATCGTCAAAATCATCATCTTCATCTTCCGGTTCAGGCTCTTTTACAGCCTTTTTAGACTTAGCAACTTTCTTTTCCTTTGCAGCTTTACTACGCTTAGCAGGCTTTACTTCCTCTTCTTCATCCTCTTCATCGTCGTCAAAGTCATCGTCCTCTTCTTCATCCTCTTCCGGTTCTTCTTTCTTAATAGGCTTCTTATTCTTAGCGGGTCTACCACGCTTTACAGGTTTAACTTCCTCCTGCTCCTCTTCTTGCTCTTCCTCTTCATCCTCTTCTTCATCATAGGCAGTCTTTCCAATGGGGAAATAATCACTGATCTTAGCATAAGTTTGGCCGTTGTATTCATTCCAAAATACTTCGATATCACAGATCTTTCCAATTAGCTTATCAAGATCAATCTTAATCTTACCTTCATGCTTTACACCGATAGCCTTGAGAAAAGCCTTAAACTTCCACAGGGCCTTATCAATAAGAGTAAAGGTTTCAAAAACTCTACCACCCTTATCTTCACCCTTGATAACCTCAAAGATTACCTGGAGAGCATCGTCCCCTGCTTGAGTAGTAGTTGTATTAATTTCCTTCACCTTTGCGGTATGAATACCCTCAGAAACTTTAGAAAAAGTTTCTACTCCTGTCATATCTACGGTAATAGTACGCTTTGCCATAATAAAATCCTCCTAATATCAAATGTTATATGTGGAAACCCGAAGGGCGTCGCACTCAATTAATTCTGGATGTTGTCTATGAATAATACCCATTAATCCAGGGTTATCTCTTGCAATTCCTTTTGCAATTACAGTATCAACAGCAACATTAATTTTGTCTCCTGTTTTTCTATCTCTTAAATACTTATACCCTTTTGCTTCATATAGTATAAACGTATTCATATTAATCTTCTCCGAAAACACCTAATTTTTTTAGTTTAAGATAAGATGGGTTTATCATCGTTGCAGGTACTTTAATTTCTTTATCTGTTTGTAGCTTAGTCCAATAATAAGGATTGGGGCCAATGTGCATACCATACTTAACAACAGTTTTTTCAGTTCCATTTTCAATCACCTCTCTACTTAATCGGGTTGTATGAAACCCGTAATTTGCCATACCCTCTAAATACGTTCTTGCACCTTTACTTACAATAGGACGGGCATCAGGTAGAATTTCATCCTCCATACCATCAATAGAATCCATGGCCTCATGGCAGGATACTAACACCCAACAATATTCACTTAATTCCCAGCACATCCTAATTAATTCCTCTGTATCGGTTTTAAGATCACCCCACATTTGTTGGGTCATTTTCTTTTTCTTTTGCAAGGCATTTTCATCAATCCACATATTAGTAATCATGGAAAAGGTGTCAACAAAAATAGACTTATACCCTGCGCCTTTTTTATTTATCAATGCTTTTAATCCTGCTTTTAAGCTTGGTACAGTATCACACCGAAGACCCATGATGCCCTTTTTCTTACGGATTGTGTTGGCTCCATCATCCCCCACCTGCATATACAACATGGGTTTAGGCCATGTGGAACCTACCTCTGTTTTTCCGGTATTAGATTTTCCCCACAATACAACAAACTTTCTTTGACCAAGGTTTGCAATCTCTTCTACTTTATCCAATATTCCCATTTTGTACTCTCCTTTCTTCTGTTACAACATCTGTTCTATTATGAATCTCATATTCACGTTCTAACAGATATTTTATATTTCCTCCTGTTATCTGGGTATAGCAGATGTTATAATAGCTGCACCAAGTACAATCCCTACCCATGTTTTTTGTTTTATTTGTTTTTCCATACCGGGCAATTAATTTTGCTTGATATACAAAGCCTTTCCATACATGGTCTACAATTTCAGGTTGGTAGTCCTGTTCAACCCTAAAAAAGTAGTTAGGTATATTCTCCATTAACTCCGCTGCAATATCTGCTTCTGGTTCAATATTATACTGTTTACATGCCCTAACATAAGAAAAAGGAGTAGCTTTATTCAGCTTAGTTTTTGAAAACATACCCGATTTTTCTAAAAATACTGGAGCTGGAGCGGGTTTACTACATATATAGTCCCATATTACTGAATCTGGTAATACCCCGTACAAAAATTTAACCGCCTTTGCATATAATGATTTTTGAGTATTCATAATCAATACACTATTGGACGGTTTAATAGAAAATGTTTTATGCTCACCTATTTTAATAGTCTTTTTTCCATTTTTCTTTTTTAAGTACAGTTCATCAATTTTGCCCTTAAATAAATAAGGCTCACCTTTATGCTCAAAAATAGGTATTTCAAATTCTTTTTCGGTTACACTTGGTAGCTTTTCATTATTGTATACGTCATTGTAATCTTGGAAAATATTCCACAAGTCCTCTAAATAGTTTTCCCCAAGATCACTCTGCCAATTTGCCGGTATTTCATAGTATGTATCCGTTATTTCTTTATAGGCTTGTTCCACTTTTTGTGGGTCAGACCTAACTTCTAACAACCTATGAAAATCTGTTCCAAAATACAAAGGACGTTGCGGTTTCTTAGGTTTAACTCCTACCTCATACCCTAAAAAATGAGAGTACGGACACCTTAAATAGGATTGAACTCGTGAATAGCTTATATTCATATCATATCCTCCTTAAACAATAGCACAAATTATAGGGGCCCCTTCTCAAGTAACATAAGTAACAAGATAATTACAATTTGTGCTATCGTTTAAGGGATAAACTGTATTTTACTGATTTGAAACACAATTATTCGTTGTATGCAACCCGCAAGAAACCCTGGAGGAAAGGTTTGGATAGATAAAATAATATAGTTTATAAATACAGTTTATCTCCTGTCGATACTGCCACGACTACGGACTTGAACCGTATGAAGCCTTGCCTTGTCGTGGATGGCCCTACTTTATCTATATGAATGAGACATGAAAGATATTAAAGACAGTACATAGGAGCCAGTACATAATAGATAAAGCAGGGTTAAGGGGGTTATGTGTCGAAGATACTGAGAAAGGAAAATGAAAGCAGCACCTAAGACTATGGGCCTATGGCCCTTGGTGTGGAAAATGGGACTTGAACCCATACGCATTATAGCACAAGAACCTAAATCTTGCACGTCTACCGATTCCGTCATTTCCACAAATGGCAGGGGTAATTGGATTTGAACCAATGTTACCGGCGTCAAAGGCCGGTGCCTTAACCGCTTGGCGATACCCCTATATGGTGGTCTGTATGGGAATTGAACCCATGCTACCGCCTTGAAAGGACGGTGTCTTAACCACTTGACTAACAGACCATGGTGGTCCCTCTGGGACTTGAACCCAGGGCCATCCGGTTATGAGCCGGGAGCTCTTACCAACTGAGCTAAGGGACCATAGGGCTATTAATTAGCCCCTATATGGGATTTAGTTCCCATCTTCATATTCATCTTCATTAAAAGCACGCTTTTTAGTGATGACCTTTTTTACTTTCTTAGTAGAATCGGTTTTATTCACAGACTTTTTCTTTCTGGGGGGTGTAAAATCACCAGTATCTGGGGTAATAAAATTAGCGAATCTTTCTTTCTTGGGCTTAGGGCTAATCTGCTTACCGGAGACACGATCAAAAACGATCTCTCCTTTAGCAGTCTCGACAGTTATAGTCTTTTTATTGGCTTCGGTAATCTCCTTTTGGGCAATCCCAATGCCAGTAAACAAATGCAAAATTACTTTGTCGCCCTTCTTTAGGGTCTTTAGGCTCATAGTTTTCGCCTCCTTTATAAGATGACTATACTATAACACACTTTTATAGTAAATGCAATACCTTTTTATAAACTTTTTTATAAAAACTTATACCATATATTGGTATTTAATGTGTACCCCATGGACCAACGCCTATATCACAATCTAAAGGTACTTTTAGGGTTATACCAAAATAATCTAATGTCTTAGGATGTAGCATAATTCTCCTTATTTCTGGCACAATCCAATCCTTGCACTCTTCGGGAAACTCACCTAATATAGAATCATGCACAGTACCTACTATCTTTAAGCCCTCTTTTCTTAATTCTTTATGAATCTGAAAAGCAGCGGATAGCAGTAAATCAGACCCTGTGCCCTGGACAGGTGTATTTATAGCCCTTCTGGCAGCAGAAGCCCTTTCCCATTTATTAGCAGAATAAATTAGCGGTAGCTTCCTAAATCTACCAAACTTATTATATACACCACCCAAAGATTCACAGATTAGTTCTTGCTCATGGTGCCATGGTAATAAGCGAGTATATTTGGCAAAAAACTTTTGCCTAAATTGATTTGCTTCACTTAATGAAAATATTACCCCGTAATTATTATAAGCATATTCGACAAACTTCTTTGCCGCCATACCATAAAGAAACAATTATACCCTCAATTTCTTGATATTTATTAGGGTTTAGACTATACCTTAATCAATAGTTAATTAGTTTTGTTTTAAGTATTTACCTGTTTTAGGGTCTCTTTTAGTATGGTGTTCTTGATGACATTTTTTACAAAGTACAATCAAATTGGATATATCATTGTTTTTTCTATCATGGTCTATATGGTGTATTAATAAATTACCCATACTGCCACAAAGAGAACAATATACCTTTTCAATAGCATCTTTGTATTGGCACCCATACTTAAAATTATTGTTGTTTACCCCTTTTTGGTTATACGCACCCCAGGGCTTTGAGCCTCTTTTTCCTCCTCTTGCTTTATCATGCTCTTTATAAGCACTCTTTGCACAATCGTGACAAAATTTTTGGTTTGGCCCTGTTTTTGTATACTCTTTTCCACATCTTTTACAGATTTTTATTCCAAAGTTTCTCAAAATATAACCTCCTTTCTTTATATTTAACCTATTTAACTATTGATCCTTCCCGTATATATAAACTCGTTTGATTTACTCTTATAGAGTAGTCGGTTTATAATAAGTCGTTGCACTCTCCGTTTAACGGTTAGCACAGGATTGGCATAGAGAAAAATCTCCTTAGCTTTCCCTGTTTTGAGGAAGTTTTACTTCGGCAATCTTATACTTTACCGAAGTTGACTGCTTTGGCCTTTCCACGTTCTTCTTTCGTTGGTTCACGGCCATTGGTCATTAATTTTGCTGTTGTAGTGTGGATATCTCCACCTTCATTATATATCTTTAGCATGGTTTGGTCATTAGAATAGTCAGCAGCAATACGAAGTTCAAGTTGTGAATAATCTGCTTCAAAAAACAATCTTCCAGGCGGTGCTTTATAAATAGCCCTTACGTCTTTTGTCCTTGGTACTTGTTGTAAATTTGGATTTTGGCAGTTATGAACGCAAATACCATTAGCAATAAAACAATTTGTTTTTGGTACTGTTATATCGTATACAGGCACACTAATATTAAGATGCTCAATTTTAGTTATTACATGATTATTTTTTAGGCTACTTTTTCTACCATCATACTCTATTCCATAATAATCCATTCTATTTTTTATAAAAGAGTAATCTCTATTAAGGAGTTTAGATGCACCAACAATACCGTTTCCTTTTTCTAATGCTTGTATAATCTCTTTTTTAGTACATCTTTTTTCCATTAAAATATCATGTTGTTTTTTATAATATTCTTTATCTCTTAACTTAATAGAAGATTTTCCGCCTTTTGCATGCCATTCTGCATCTCTAATACTAATATGGTAACTTGCATGCTCTTTTGCAGTCATCCCTATTAAATTTCTTGGAACATTATTAAAAGGGTTATGGTCTATATGATGTATGTGTTCTGGTATAACCCCATAAACTTGAGAATATACAAAAACATGCTCTAACATTGAATTATGGCCAGAAAAGTAAACCTGATATCTTTTATTATTTTTTAACCCGCGTTCTATTGCAAGAACATGGTCCCCAGGCTTTTTTCCTTGTTTTGGTATAAGGCTATCAGCCCTTTTATAACTTCCATCTATAAGTCTTATTAAATGATCTGATGTAACATCAATATACTTTGTATTTCTATTTCCTTGGGTTTTATACCATACCCTAACAATATCATCTCTATATCCAGTGCACCCACTCCAAGACACTTCACATAGTACAGGCTCTAATTCATCATTGAAAGAATAAACTAAATCACCGGCAACAATGTCTTTAATAGGCTTATACCCACCTGGCACCATAACCGGAGTGCTACCAACAAGGCAACTCGTTCTTCCTGAAACTACATTTGTTAAATTAAAACTTGGGTGAATTCGTTTATCTGTACCAAGATCATCATCCCATCTATTAAGGAACATTTTATTAAGTGTATTAGCAGCTTTATAGTCTAATATCATCTTAGGAAGATCATACCCTTTTGCAGCGAGTTTTTTTAATACACTTGCATCCGCTGATGGTTTACCGGTTTTTTCACTTTTCTTAATAACAGGTAAACCTTCTTTATTAAATAATACTTCGGCTACTTGACCAGAACTGTTCCAGTTAATATCATATCGTTCTTTTAAGCATTTATTTGCTTCCGCTTCTAAGTCTTTATACTTCTTTTTTACAGAGTGTAAAGCAGGTATATCAACATAAATGCCATTTCTTTCTACATCTCTGTACATTCTATACGCTGGCCGTAAAATATGCTTATACACCTTCCATTGTTGTTCAGTCAAATTTTCATTAAACCAACAAAATAACTCCCATGTGTATAAAACGTCTTTACGCAAATATGGTCTAACTTTATCGGATGTATCAGAAGTCTTTTCTTTCTTAGAGATATCCCAATCGTCTACACCTAAATACTTTTGGGCCATATATTTTAGTCCGTGCTTTTCTGCCAAGTCATAAGCAGTACCTAATAGCATAACATCTTCATTTATGGGTAATTTAATGCCAAAATGGTACTCTATAAATAAAGTATCAAATTTACCATTTTGCCATACTATTTTTGTATCAGATTCTTTTAAGTCTTTTAGTATTTTAATGCACTCTTTTTTACGGCTATATTCATTGATATTAAATGTCTTTATTGCAATACTATTGCCTATACCCTTAGATAGGCCAATACCAATCCAAGTTATAGTATCTTTATATCTATTTAGCCCAGTTGTCTCAATATCTATTGTAGCATACTTATACTCCATAACCTCCACCCTCTTTACTATGCTCTAAGCAGCTTTCATATTCATGTACCGTAATTTTATGAATTTTACACTTTCCGTAGTGGCTATCCGGTATTGGTTTTCTATCTAAGTGTTTACAAGTCTGGCATACCCCTATGGAAAACATACCGCGTGTACCTAAAAAGGATTCTAAGCTATCTGCATATCTTAAAGCATCGGAATAGCGCACTTTCCGTTCATTCTTATTCCCTTTTGCAAGTATTATTCCTGCCTTTGGGTTTTCTTCTATTCTGTCTATAATAAGTTTTCTTGCTACTGATAAAAAGGCTTCTAAGTCACTAATATGTTTTCCTTTTTCTTCATTTAATGTTTGTTGCCTTTTCATTATAGATCACCTATCTTTTACAGGTTTTCTTAATGTACTTTTTAGAGTTAAGCCTGCCCATTGTGCCTCACGAGTTTTAGGCGCTCTGGTTTCCTTAAACCCTAAAGAACGCATATTCCTAATAAACCCATGTTTTTTATGGCTTTCTCTTCCAAAATCAATACAAAATTGGGTATAGGCTTCATATAGTCTATCCTTAGATATTGAATACTGAGAATCAACCACACACTTCTTTTTAATAAATGCGTGTATACTATCGGAATCTTGCCGTAAACCCTCTACCATACGATTACTCATTCTTGTACGTGGGATATCACTAACAGGCAATAGGCTTAATAGATAGGGTATTACCTCTTCTACGCTCTCATTACTGCACAAATCGTCTACATACATATTGTTAAGAAATAACTCATTATTCATATATAGTATCCGCATTCTCTTATAGAAAGCGTTAGACTTTTCTTCTAACTGTAATGGCAGCTGATTAAAGGAAAAGATTAGCTTTGCAAACGGTACAAAGAAAAACGGTTCTTTTCCTTTCTTCTCGTGCATAATTTGATCTCCACCAGTAATCTTTTTTAAGTTCTCAATAGAGGATAAAGGTAAAGACCCATTATCACCACAAGAATTCAGCAGCCTACCATATAACTGTGATGGGTAGAATCTATGACTTAATTCGTGCATACTTAAAGCCGATGTATTTTGTCTGCCTACCATAGTTTCAATAAATCGTAATAGAACTGATTTACCGGTATTAGACTGCCCACAAAGAATCATAAATGTTTTTAGTCCATAGTCTAAAGTTAAACAATAGGCCATATAGGATAAAATCATTTTTATGTCTTCTTTTAGCAGTTTTGTTTTTTGAAAAAACTTATACAACCTTGTATCAGTAAAAGGAACATAGTTTCCTATCTCGTGGGGTATTTGTATAGTTTGTAGATACTTGCTATCATGAGGTATTATTTCACCAGTATCTATATTGTATACCCCGTTCTTAAAGTTTATCAAGTTCTTATAACAATTAATTTCATTTGTTGTTTTTTGTAGTCTTATATCATCAATGATTAATCGGTAAATTTCCATTATCCTTCCTTGGTTTATGAAATAATCTATCATAATCATTTCCCTAATTGTATTCCTTATAGAGCTTGATGCTTCTACGTATACCCCATCCTTATATTGGTAGCACTCACCACCTAATACAAAAGTATCACCACGATTCACAAAGTAATCACATATTGCACGAGCATTAATAGAAATGGCTTTTCCTTTGGCATCATAGATAAGATATGGGTTATCCCCGGTATCTCTTGCTTGATATTTTTTAGTATTATCGACTATCTTTTCAAGCTCTTCCTGGGTCATAGGGTCATTAAAAACATACTTATTTATAACATTAGCTATATTAAGTATTTGTTCATCATCTGCGCCACGGTTTTTATACGCCATAAGGTGAGAAAATAAAGTAGAATTTCTTCCATCACCGTCTTTTAAGCCTAAGAGGCTTTCTTTTCGACTTAGCATAGGGGTCCATTCTAAGGGTAATTCTGCTATACCTTCCCAATCCTTATTAAATGATCTTCCTTCGGCATTAAAAGGCAATAATACATATCCTTTATTAGCACACCTAAAATCACATTTTAATCCGCAGGGTAATACCATTCCTACTCGTTGTGGAAATTCCCGGTCCGTCTTAAAATATAGATGAAGCCCGTGCGGTGTTTTACACATTAGAGTTTTTAGTCCTGTTTCTTTTACAACCTTTAGGGCCTGTTTTTTACCTTCATCTATATCAACAACGATATACCCAGACCTAACCCACCATCCAATCTGCCCACCTGCTTTTATATGAGACCGTGCAAGTTTTATATTGACAATCGCAGAATCTACACGCTTTTTATCTTGGCATCTAACATACGAACCTTGCCCAATAAGGGTCTCAAATTCTGTTAATGTCAATATAATCACTCCTTGATATCATTCAAAGATACTTTACTGTTTTTTAGTTCTTTCAGTACAAGGTCATACAATTCTTTTACTTTATCATTCATAGGAGGAACACTTAATGATTGTACACAGCATTCATCATTAGTAGGATAAGCAGTATCATCAAAACAACAGGAGCCATTATCACAAGAATAGGTAGTATCATTATCAACACCTCTATCCATTAAAGTATAATTTGGACTATCAGAATGATTTAACCAACGCTCCAATCTGTCTACCTTTTTAGTAACTCTTTTCTTTAGATCACTATTTGACACACCAAAAATCGCTTTTATATGGTCCATTATGATAGTAACATCTGCAAGTTCATCTAACACACCCTGCTGCAACTCTTTACGAGCTTGCTTTTTATCTTCATATCTGGGATACTTTGAACAAATAGTGGCAAGTTCACAAAGTTCTTCCATAGATACTAAGATTTGATGGTTAGGACCGTATACTTTACGAGCTTTTTTTAGTACCTCTTTTTGTTTACAAGTTAGTATTGCCATACATACTACCTCCATTTAGTTTGTTTTATCAGGTTTATTCCAATCTTTAGCATGGTATACACTACACCCTGCTTGATTAAAAATATTTTGTGTCTGGAGAGATATTTCTTGTTTACGGCCATATACCACCCTACTCACTTTAGCAGACACCAGAGCGCGGGCACAAGCCTCACATGGGTATCTGGTGACATACACCGTAGCTCCTTCTGTGCTCTCCGTAGAGGAAGCGCAATCTGCTAATGCGTCTATTTCACTGTGGACTGCACGACAATCAGACGGGTCTCTATGTGTCTTATCGTCATTTCCATACAATGCAACTCTAAGACACCCCTCACGAGAACAAATATTAGGCATACTACGATTTGCACCAAGTCCAATTATATGATTATTTTTTACAATACAACAACCAACTTTTACTTTTTGACACCCACTGTAAAACTCCGCATAGTCATCTGCTATAACCATATAAAAATCATCATTATGTATACGATTACTGGTCAAGAGTTAGCTCCCCTTTCATAAGGTCAATCCTAATCTTCTCTGATAAAGCAGAAATAAAAGAACCGTTAGAAGGTCTGCCTGTATCAGGGTTGACACTATTCCTAAACATAATATAGAGAACATCACTATTACCTTTTTCAAAAGTAATGTCGATAGCATGCCTTATCGCTCGTTCTACACGGCTACCGGTTGTTCCCTCAAGTTTACCAGTATCATTATATAAACGCCCTGTGATACTTTTCATATATGTAGGGTCAGATAAAACCAGAGCCACAGCAGTTCTAAGATAAAAGAACCCACGTAAATTAGCTGGCATACCCATTTCCATTAAATTACCAAGAACCCAAGAAAAATAATTGCTGCTTTGCAGAATATGTTTTGTAGATTCGTCAAAATCATCTAAGTTATGGTATTTATATTCAAACATACGCTTACCCCTCAAATAAATTATAGCTTTTAGGTACTTTCGTAGGTTTATACTTAACCTTCGGTCTACCGGTTTTATTATAAGTTCTCATATACTTAGAAAGTTCACAAAAACAATTTTCTAAAGACATAACATTAATGTATCTATCATAAACGGCACGGTCCTTAAATAATTGTTCAGGATTCCATTCATACCCTTCTGGCAAACAGTCACCATAGCTTAGGCCATTAAACATCTCATTCATGTTATCTCTAAGCCAGAACAAACACTCTTCGGGTGTCATACCATCAGTGTCCTCAAAAACATAGCTTAAACCACGTTTACATCCGGGACCAGCAATGGTAAATTCATTTTCAGAAAAAGGGAAGTCCTTAATATATGTTAGATCAACAAATACTTGATAAGATAGAAAATATGCAAAACTGGGAAGCTCTTGTATAATATCATATACCTCTTTTTGGCTCTGTGCATTCATAACCCGTTCATACACATTATTCTTTTTTAGCCAAGGACCAATATGAAAAACTCTCAAAGGGATATCGGATTCAGCACCCTTATCATTATTTGTATGGGTTTTACCGTCTGGATACTTCCACATAGATTTTGTACTACCTTGATTATATGCAGCAGAAAACCATTTTCTATCTGGGTCCACGTCTATAATAGCTTTATACAATGGTCTAACAGTTTCCTTTAGTTTAAGTCCATTATAGATATCTTCCGCAGACCAAGGACCACCGAAGTCTGTAAATGTATAAGGATTATTCCATGATCTAAACAAGAAAGTATTAGCTACTTTATCCTCAAGGGACAATCCTTTATTTTTAGATACATTCTTAATAAGTGCCTTAGACACCCTATCATTCTCTCTAAATATATTTGTGAACTTATATGTGCTTAAAATTGGGTTTTTTGTCCATGGTGCAGGTAGTTTTAGTACATCCTTAGCATAGTAAATCCCATACCGGTCTATAATAAATTGCATCAAATGAGCGGTATTTTGTTCATTAAGTACAGGGTTAGCCTTTTTAATAACCTTATATCTAACACCGCAATAGGGTATATCCCGTTCTTTTGTTCTCATATAGCCCCTCCTTTAGTTAGTTTACTATACTATATCATATTATAAGACTAATTGCAATCACAATATATAGTGTTATAGATTTCGTTTATACATATACACTAAGGAATTAATAGAAGACGTTTTAATACTTGTATACCCATACCGTTTAATGGCATTGCGTAAAGAAGAACGACAAGATTCTGCACTTGAATACCCATTTTCTTTAGGGTCTATTACTACAACATCAGATTCCATAGCAATAAACTCGTCTAAGGCTTGTTTAAGCTCAGATTTCTTTCTTCCTCTTTCAAAATCTTCGACAGTTAAATCACTTTTACGAAATTTCATAATACAACACTCCTTATATTAAATATAATCTTTTACACAAATTGTAGTGTTATTAGGGAGAGTTTTGAATAGCCTAAAAGGTAAAAGATGATTCTCTAAATTAGTAGAATTAGAACTATACCAGCTTAATCCCCCATATTCTTCTCTTTTAATATATACTGTGTCAACGCAAGCATCTTGAAAAAGTTTCATAAGATTCCGTTCCTGGTCAGTAAAAAGTAATTCATCACACCTTGTAATATAATCATGGTTATTAACAATACGGCAAACTTCTTTACAGGTTACTTCTTCTCCATTTACATTTTTAATTTCTCCATCTTCATTAATAAAATACTCTTTGAGGTCATCAAATATAAGGTTTGAAAACTTAAAAATTTGATTAACCTTAACTCCAATAACTTCGCAAATCTTAGGGGTTTCTTTCTTCATAATTTCCTCCTTAAAATTATCATATATGTCTTGTAATAGTACATTATTAAAACAATCTTCGCACCATGGTTCACCATTTATTGTACAAAGTATATCTTTTAGTTGTCCACAATTTGCACACTTGGTTATGTAATAATCCATAAATTCCTCTCTTTTACTTTCTATACTTTAATCCGGTTCCTTTTTCTTTCCTTCACTGCAAAAATCATCAGGCTTTCTTGTCGATTAAACTTTTATACATTGCGTATTCCTACCGCCAATAGGGGTAGGCCAATCCGATGCTTCGATGAAATATTTACACTCTCGGCAATAGCACCCGCCAGCGACATGGACGGGGTCAATGATTCGCTGCTCGTCTATAATCTGGGAGATGAATGCTTCCCCCCAATTACTCATCATGGGTAGTCCTTTTATTTGTCTTTTCAGTTCATCGACATCAATTAGTCTCATGCTCGCCCTCCTTGTCCATGCGAGCGCCGCAGTTGGGGCAAATCGCAGTATTTACGATGTATACTGACCTAACATGACAAACACTGCAAGTTCCACACATACAACTTTTAATTAGTCTATTTGGCCCTAAAAACTCCCATCTCCCATGCCTCACCTCCGCAACGTCGGCGGCGGGCTCTTTCAGAACAATATCAAACGTTGACCCAGGAAGGACATCAGCTCGTCTTGTTTCATCATACCCAAGATTTTTTAAGAGCTGTGCCCTCTCAATGTACTCCTTCATTCCTTTTCCCTCCGTAGTGCGGCCTCAATTTCCAAAATCGAGAATGTATGACTTAATGGCTCTGCATTCGGTATTTCAGTCTCCGCCGTGATAAAGATATTTTCAGGCGTGTAATCCTTAATAACCGCATTGCACCGCAATCCTACGCTGCTCTTGTATGAAATTTTATACCCAGGTTGGCACGGCATCACCACGCACCGCCTCTCTCTGTCCGCCAAGGTTGTTTTCATTTGCAATCGTAATCAGTTCTTCCATGACAGTATCATGTGGGACAAGCTCATTGCCGCCTGCTTCGACAACGCTCTGAATTACTTCTGGCAAGGTCATGCACATTTGATAAAAAGCATCCTCTTGTCCGGTTACGAGAGCGTAAAACTGGTCAAGGCTCACTCTGCGGATAAGCCGATGTCCCATTCTCTGACCGTCAACAGAGGTTTCCCATTTAATGTTCTGGGACTTCTTTGCAATAGCTTCAACAAGGAAACAAGCGCAGTCATCGTCTTTTAGAAGCTGATTCTGCATCTTGATGAAAGTTTTGCCAGACGCAGACGAGTTCATGGTGTTATGCTTATTCTTCATTTCTACATAGACAGTATGAACGACAGAACCATCCGGCAATGCAATTCCGTCGGGATTTGTGTAAATCACATCCCAGCCACCTTCTTCACCGTTCGGCGGCACATGGCAATTTGGTACATACTGAAAAATTCGCTGATGAAAATAGCCGATGTCATTGTTGTTAGATTTGTCGCGCTGGCGAAAAATCTCGTTACTGATGGTTTCTTCCCACGTTGCCCGATACACAGTTTTGTCAAAGATGAGTTTGACCGGGTCAACGATGTTCCGATTAAACCGCCTGAGGTCAAATGATTCCAACTTGTCACCATACTTTTGAATAGTTGCCCGAACGTGTTCAGTGAACTCCTGCTCGGAGATAAATGACAGATTCCAACTCATGTGTTTTCTAAAGCCTCCTTGATTTTTGATGCAATTTCATAAGCAAGGTTAACGGGAACAGCATTTCCCACTTGCTTGTATTGTGAGCCTACACTCCCGCAAAAACTCCAGTCATCAGGAAAACTTTGACACCTGGCATTTTCTCTGATAGTGAATGGGCGGGATTCGATAGGATGGCAACGGTCTGTTTGCTTCTGGCTCGGAGAAGTTAGAACAGTCAATGACGGCTCATCAAGACTCATCCTCCTCAAAATTCCGGTACGACCACCCCCCATATTCCAGCAACTCTTCATGTATTCCTTTGCAACATCTTCTGGAATGTCGCGCCAATAACCTCCTGGAGGAACAAGATCATAAATTTTTTGCTTGTATTCAGAATAGGGTGTTCCATCGCTTTTAGGACAATCGAGCAAAATGTCTCGTAAGACTGGTTTGTAATCGTGCGGCGTGGGAAAGTCAAAATGAATCTCGTTGAGAAGATCATTCCTTATTCCGATAGTGATAAGGCGCTCTCTTTTCTGTGCAACGCCGTAGTCCCAAGCGTTCAGCACCTTCTTTCGAATAGTATACCCTGCCTGTTCAAATATGGTGGTAATAGTTTTATACGTTCGCCCTCTGTCATGCGTGAGAAGACCTCGAACATTCTCAAACAAAAACATCTTCGGTTGGAGCTTTTCCAAGAAAGTTGCGTAGTGGTAAAACAGCGTCCCTCGCGCATCTTCCAATCCCAATTTTTTCCCTGCGTAGGAAAATGCCTGACAAGGCGCACCACCGGAAAGCAAGTCGAGTTCACCTTTCTTTAGAGAAAAGTAATTCTCTAAGTCAAGGCAGGAGATGTTTGCTATATCGTCTTCGATTACACGCCATTGGGGTCTGTTTTTTCTGAGTGTATCACAAGCGTCCTTGTCAAACTCAAGGCAAGCTAAAGTGTTAAAACCTGCTTTTTCAATGCCGAGCGCCAGCCCACCGGCACCGGCAAACAATTCAATCGTTGAAAACATTTTCATTACTCCGTTCTCTTGTTTCTTTTCTTGAAAAGCACATCACATCAGAAATGTTACACTCTAACCCGTCACAGATTTTTTCAATGCTCTCCATAGACACATACTCATCCTTGCCTAATTTAGCAAGTGTGGTGCTGCTGATTCCTGCTATCGTTTTCAGGTACAGCAATCACAAAATACTGGTACGCCTTTTCGGCATCAGTCATCTTTTAACGCCTCCAATCTCTCCATCACCATCTGCACAGCCTCGTTCGTCATGGGAGCACCACATTTCGGACAAAAATGGTTATATTTTCTGTAATTCTTTAATACTCTATCATCTCCATGTGCATCAATTTTCTTGCATCTTGAGCACCTTATACTTCCGTATTTCGCATCCGTAAACTCACTCTGTTCAAATTCCCATTCGCCCATCCACACCTTCTCCACCTGCTCCCGGCTGACAGGACGGAGGGCGGAAACAGCTATATCAATCGCTTCGTCCAACTGTTTTCTGTCCCACCAAAGCCCATTTTTCAAGGTATCAATCGCTTCTTCCCGTGTCATTTTTATCCCCTTTTGAAAATACTCTTTTTCTTTCATTAGCAATATACTGACACCCACAAATAGGGCAATCAAAGGCATCGTATAAAGTAGGCTCCATTTTGTTAGAAGCTATAAGAAATATCTCTGTTTTTTCACGGGCAATATAGTGCCGTTGTTTAGTTAGTTCAAATACATGCCCACAGGATTTACACTCTACCGCAGCCATAATACATCCTCCTTAATTCATATACTCTACTTTAGGGGCCGTAGATTCGTCCCAGTCTTGCCAAGTAGTATAAGGGGTAGTATTTACATGGGCACCGGTTAAATCATCCTCCTGGTGGACTGCTGGGGCCTCCTGCTGCTGGCTAATTACCTTGCTCTGATTATAGGATACACCCAAGGCAATTAACAACGCTATAACTACACAAAATAGAGTAGCACTAAGAACCTTAATATGACCTATGTACTTATGTAGCATAGTCTCTGGAATATAGTTTACAATACAATCATTTGTTTTCATGTTTTTTCCTTTCTGTAAATACCTTACCATTTACTTTAATAGTATATCCTGCTTTTCGTAATGAAGCTCTAATATCTCGCTTATAGACACATTCTTTATATGTTGTTGACATATAACACTTTTTACCTTTGTACACTTCAAATAAGAAAGCCATATAACCCCGCTATATTAATCACAGTAGATATAATGATTAAACGTACGCCTTAAACCCATCCAGCTCGTACAAAACACCCTTGTGCCGGATACCTACATTTCCTGTCTTTCTGCTAACATACGCCCGACGACCTTTAGGGAATAAATCAGAATAAACCTTTGCCTCTTTGCGATTAATAGTGAGATTAGGGAAATGGGTTTCAACTTCATCGGGTTTAAGTACATTATAAGACATATTAGGACGGGGATAGAATGAAAAGAAACAGTTCTCCTCTACCTCTGCAATACAGTTAGCAAACTTTCTGGAAGGATTCCTCTTACGATACAGTTTCTTGTCTTTGTTTAGATCAATGTACAGGTCTTTTTTGAACCAACGCTTAAAAGTGGATTTAGTAACAGCAATTTGCGTATGGTCATCATCTCGACTGACTAACTTATACCGAAGTACATCATTAAGGTCTGTTTCAGTACAAACAAGATCATAAGAAATACCGGTTTTCTTATTGGTATAAATAATAATGCTTGTGCCTACCATGGTTTTAGTTTTCATAATAACCTCCTAAATAATACTATGTAATGGTATGTTGTCTTGTGCCATTATTAGTGGTTTGTGGCCTTTCTTGACTGTAAATACACTATAACACACCTACATAGAAAAAGCAAGGACTTTTTATATTATTTCTTAAAAATTTTTATAGCAGGATTATATAATATATGTATGTGGGTATGTCATAGCAGCCAGTGTATAAATATACAGTTTTGTATACACCTGGGTACCGGATATTCATAGCAGTTAAGCTCCAAAAATTCATGGGTTTTACCCTGGAATAAGTGTGTATGGAGGTGTGTTAATCTGTGAAGATGGAAATTTTTGAGCATGATTTTCAAATTTTCACATGCGAAAAAGTTGGAGCCAAAAAATTGGCATATTTATTATAAAGTACCCCTGAAAAAATGGCATTTTTATAATAGAAAAGGTACTAAAAATTGGCATGAATTTATTATTAACTTATTATAAATTTATAATAAAATACCTTGCCAATTTTTTTACTTCCCTATTGCGTGCGCCAGAAAAATGAAGATTTATTATAAAATTGATGCTTTTTTGGAGTTATGAATAAATTGTTAACGACTATGAACAAATTGTTAACAAATGCAAGGAAAAATTTTTATCTTGCATTTTTGAGGGACAGTGGGTGAAAAATACGTGTAATTTTAGGGTTAAAAATTGGCATATTTATTATAACTTTGAGCTAAAAAATTGGCAAACTAATAATAAAAATATCGTAAAAATCGCGAAAAAATGGCACGTGTTTTATAATAGAATTATAATAAATTATTATAAATTAAGTGTGCCAATTTTTTTATTTCCCTATTATCTACGAGAGAAAATGAATTAAAATAATATATATAATGCAAAAATAGAAGATATTAATTATATATAGGGGGTATAGGGGCAAAAAAATTGGCACGAAAATTTAATAATAATTTATAATAAAGTTATAATAAAAATCTGCCATTTTTTGCGATTTTTTTATTATAAAAAAGCCATTTTTTGGGGTGCATTTGGGTGCAAAAAGCCAATTTTTTGTGCTTCACATGCCAAAATTTTTGGTTTCATGGTATTTTTGTAAAGTTTGCTTTACATTTTCGTTTGAGCATGTGGAAAATTCAAATTTTGGCTGTGAGTTATAATAATTTTCGGGTTTAACCGGGGTTTGCAAAAATTTTTTACCGACCACTTAGGGCTTGCACCCTGGGCTCCATCTGACAGCGACGAGAATGCAGCCAGATTTAATTTTGTGGGTGGGGGTGGTGTGTGGGTATTATCCAAGGGAGAAGTGGGCCTTATATCGAAGCGTAGGGGCCTAATCTGAAATTGCACTTTACAGCGGGTGTAAAAATTTTTCTTGCAATTTTACAAAACTTATGCTATGATATACAAAGAGACAATAAAATTCATAAGAAATGAATAAATATACAGTCTGTTATAATAGAAAATGAATATTTATGCAAAATTTATGCAAAGGAGAGGATCACATGGAGAAAAAAGCTCGAATAGATAAAAACGTGCTGTATATCGACTTTACCGGTATAAAAATTCCATCATGGAAAATTAGAGAGGCTCAAAAGATTAAAACAAAGCTTATCAGAGATAGAAGACGGATAGACCCATTTTTCAGTATGGGGTACAGCAAAAGAAAGTATAAGACCGCCACTGAACTATGGTATTACTGTGAGGAGTATTTCAAAAGTAAACAGTATGTGCTAACTACAAAGGAGGGTATTCCAAGAAAAAATCCAGAAACCGGTGAATATCTATACGGAACTCTACCGCTCACAATGTCTGGGTTAGCTCGTCATTTAGGGGTTAGTACATCCACTTTGATCTGGTATGAGAGAAAAGCAGAGGCTGGCAAACTCCCTTATGAATTCAAAGAGGTGATACAAGAGGCAAAACACCGCATAGAAGAATATGCAGAAACCCGGTTGTATGACAAAGATGGAAATAGGGGTGCCGAATTCATGCTATCAAGATCGTTTAGATGGAGGACACCGCTTGAGGATTCCATGATAGTTAAGAATGAAGTTGAAACTAAGCTGCAACAAGAAAAATGGAAAAAGGTTGCTGAAAAAATGGATTTGGAAAATAGGGTGTTAAGAGAAAGTCTTTCTGAGACAGAAGCTGGTAATGTTCATATTATTATTGAGCGAGCTGAGAAGCCCCTATATACAAAATAGTTTGAACTTATACAGGATGTAATCATTTGGAGGATATTTATGCAATGGTTTATAAGAATTATTAGTAAATTTATTCATAAATTAGCGAATATAGTGTATAAATATTCATTGTATGTGAATAATAATCCTAATAAAGCAATACTACAAATGGTTTGTATAATCTGGGGTATACTAATTGTATTAATTTTTGCTATTGCCTTTGGATAAGGGGGTATAAGAGTATGAGAAGCGAATTAGTGCTTTTTAATTTAGACTATGCGTATAAAAATAATAGGCCATGTGCTGGTATTATACAGCTTATGACAGATTTGCGCCGCTCTGGATGTACAGTAAATGTAGTATCTAATATACTGGATTCTGCCGAACATGATAAATTAGAGCGTTGGGCAAATGAGGTCGGGGTTTATCGCTGGAAAATACAAAATGACCCTGCATTAGTTAGGAATAGTATAGACCGCTCGTGCCTGTATCTGCATGGGGACATAAATAAAATCGTTAGCTCTGGATACTCCTATAAGTATACTTATACACATTCTAAAGAAATTATTAAATGCGCCCAATTTGATTGTTATTGGAATGAAGCCGGTGAATGCCAAGGGGCTAAAGATAAGGTATTCCCTCAATATGGTAGTATGTGCCCTGAATATTATTCTTGTTAATAAGGAGTGTTAATGTATGCCAAAACTACGGCGACAGAGTAGAAAGAAGTTCGGGTGCCGTTGTTTATCTTGTCAAGAAAAGAGTGGAGAGGTATATATTGATCCTCTTGGTTATATGCACTGTATAAAGTGTGGTAGTATGAATATACGTCCTTGGCTGGGGGAGGTGGGGTAAATGGAGATAGGTAATCTACGCCCAGTTACATTAAAAGATGGGAGAGAAGGTTGGTTTCACGATTGGCAATTTACTTCTTATTTAGTTGCAAGAAATGTTGTTACAAAAGAAGGAGGCCAGGTATCCTATACTCAGGGTATAGTAGAATTAAATACCGGTGAAGTGATATTAGCAAAGCCAGAAGATATTACATTTAATGATACTGACCAACTATGTATACCTGATGAATACGAAAATGAAGAAGGAGAATAGTTATGCCGCTGCCGGATTTGAATTTCTGGATTAAAAAAGATAATAAATATATTTGTTCTAATTGTGGCTTTGAGACCAATAAACCTGCCGGGAGTAGATATGGGCCTGATATTTGTCCACGTTGCTTAGAGGTAGTACAAAAGTGCAATATGCAAGTACCTGTAAACTATTATAAAAAGGGAACCATTATGTGGTCTATTGTTAATGATGATTGGAGTGATTTGAAAGTATCAGAGATAGCAGAGGTACTTGGCGCAAATGAGCAAACAGTGTATAGTTCAATATCTAACATAAAAAAAGAAACTGGGTATTGTGTACCACATGTTAGCAAAACAATAGAAAGGCTAAAAAGAATTCGCTTCGGCTCTGGGATGTGATGTATTGAAAATTCATAAAGCAATAAACCCAAGGTTTGAAGACTTTGTATTTAATTGGGATTATCCAGAGTATTTATTGGTGGGTGGGTATGGCTCAAGCAAGAGTTACCATATTGTATTAAAGCTAATCCTAAAAGCATTACAGGAAAAGCGAAAAATACTTGTGGTACGTGAAGTCTATGATACAATAAGAGAATCATGCTTTGATTTGTTTATTGAGATATTAGAAGATATAGATATGCTTGAGTATAACCCCAATAAAAAGAATAGTAGCAAAGTACGGTACAAAATAAGCCCGATGCAGCTTAATTTCCCTAATGGGTCAAAGGTAATATTTAAGGGCATGGATAAGCCTGGTAAACTAAAGTCTATTAATGGTTTGTCTATTGTTTGGTTAGAAGAAGCAAGTGAAGTTAAGTATGCAGGCTATAAAGAATTAAAGGGCAGACTTCGTCATCCTACAAGCAGTATGCACTTTATTTTAAGTACAAATCCTGTGGGTACTGAAAACTGGGTATATCAGCATTTCTTTAAGCATACAAACGAAGACGGTACACAGACTGTTATACTTGATGATAAAGAATTATATGAACAACATACCATAGTACATAATAGAGTATATTATCATCATAGTGTGGTTAGCGATAATTATTTTGTACCAAAGGACTACATAACAAATCTTGACGAGATGAAGTTGTATGACCCTGATTTGTACAGAGTGGCAAGACTTGGTCAATTTGGTCTAAATGGTATACGAGTGCTACCACAATTTACAACCGCTGACCATGATAAGGTTATGAGAGCTGTTAAAAGTATACCAGATCAATATAAGTTTGCAGGGTTCGACTTTGGGTTTGAAACTTCCTATAATGCGGTTATTCGTTGTGCCGTTGATGATAGAGAAAAGTATCTGTATATCTATTGGGAGTATTATAAAAACCACATGACAGATGACCAAACGGCAGAGGAACTAAAGAATCTTGGTATACAGAATGTGCCTATAATAGCTGATAATGCAGAACCAAAAGCAATTCAGTATTACAGGCAAAGCGGGTTTAATATACGGCCATGTCATAAAGCAGCAGGGAGTAGACTTGAGAATACACGAAAGATTAAAAGGTTTAAGAAGATTATTTGCAGCAGTAATTGTACAAATACTATAAGAGAGTTAAGCACTTTAACATACGCTAAAGATACGAAAGACAATCTTATCTATGACCAATTTAACATAGACCCGCATACTTTCTCTGCTATATGGTACGCATTAGACAATTATACTGTTGCTAATATAAAATACATCCCAAGGAATAGCAGAAAGGGGAGTACAGCATGAGAGGAAGGGCTATAAAGTTATCTAATATAGATTCACCCTGCTATGACAAGAAAACCCACACGGATTGTCCAAATAGGCGTATAGGATGTAGGCAAAGCTGCCAAGCCTGGGAAATATATGAGGCTTTCAAAAATGAAATGATGAATAGAAAAATAGAGGCACATAATAAAGAAACCGATATTGTATTGTATGATATACTATCAAAGTTAAAAGCAAAGAGGAGGAATAAGCATGGATAACGATTCTACTTTTATTGTAAATGGTTTAAGAATACCTTGGGGGATGATCTCTGAGGAAGTAGAAGGACTGTATAGCAGTACAATTTTGTCTGAATTTAGAGATATCATTGGGTATTATGACATCTATGAGAATGGCGCTCCATTTACACCAGAAAATAAGAAAGCGGATTTTAAGTCATCTGATCTACATTTTAAGGAAGCAAGAAAGCTAATTAATAAAGAAGCAAGATTTTTGTTTTCTAAGCACCCCGATGTATGGGTTGAAGTACCTATTGATAAAGAAACTGCATCGGAACAACAGAAAAAGGAAGTAAAACAAAAAAGCAGTATCTATCAAAGCTATATTAACAGTATAATAAAAGATACAGGATTCTTTTCTAAGTTGGTTAAAGCTGCAAAGGACTGTTTTATTGGAAAAAGAATAGCATGGTTTGTAAACTTTGATGAAGTAAAACAGAAGATAACTATTGATTTTATTCCAAGTCTTGAATTTATATTTGAAACAGATGAAACAGATATCAATAAATTAACTAAAATTGTCGCTTTCTATACTGTTTTAGATAGTGATAACAAAGCAGAGCAAATAATCTATAAGAAAAAGTATTGGCTTGATGAAAATACAAATATCTGTTGGATAAATGAGGCTTTGTATGATGGCCTGGGCAATCTAAAAGAAGAACTAATACCTGAAAGGCCCACTTTATTTGAGGGGGTTATTCCTGCCGGTGTTATTATAAATGATGGCTTGACCGGTGACTTGGATGGTATTAGTGAAATAGAAGAGCTGTCTGATAGTGAAAGCTGGTATAGCCGTATAAATAATGGGGATATAGATTCAGAAAGATCGGGTATGAATCCTATACGATATGCCATAGACATAAACCCCAATACAACAAAAGACTTGTCTATTGCACCTGGTGCATTTTGGGATTTGTCAAGCGACCCCAACAGTCCAGATGGCTCTACCGGAAGTGTCGGTATGATGGAAACGTCTTTGGGGTACAGCTCGGCCGTAGATTCTACCCTAAAGCGTATACGGGCAAGTATGTATGAAAGTATTGATATGCCTGATATAAGCGCAGAATCTATGCAAGGTGTTGTAACAAGTGGAAAGACACTAAAGGCAATATACTGGAGCCTAATTGTTCGTTGTGAAGAAAAGATGCTTTCTTGGCGTCCTGCTATTGAGCAGATAGTTAGAATTCTAATCTCTGGCGGTAAACTGTATCCAAAGGCGGCAGAAGTTTATTTAGATGGGTTTACTTTGCCTGATGATGAATATGAAGTGACTATTGATAATCAATATCCTATACCTGATGATGAAGCAGATGAAAAGACTATTGATCTCCAAGAGGTAAATGCTCAAACTATGAGTAGGATGTCATATATGAAGAAGTGGAGAAATCTGACTGATTCGGAAGCTATGTCAGAACTACAACAAATAGCAATGGAACGTGAATTGCTGGAGAGTAGTTATAGCCTAACACCTCCCATGGACCGTAGTGACGAACAAAGTGCCCAAGATGATACCCAAGATAATAATGAAGAAATAGACCAGGAGCAATCCCAAGATGATATCCAGGGTGATACCCCTACCGATGACGAACAAGCTGATACAGATAAACAGGAGCAGTAAATAGGACTATCACAATGCCCCGCCCTTTACGGGGCGGGGTTGTTTTAATTGAGGTAAAGTATTATGAACGAGTTTAAGTTAGGAAATGCTGAAAAGCTACGAGATAGACTAACTAAGGAACAAGAACAGGAGATAGCAAATACTTATAAACAAGTAGCAGATAAGGTAAAGAAGAAATTAAAGAGTATTCCTGATAATGGTACTGCTACTTCCGCATTAAAGAAACAGCAATTACAGCAATTAAAGAAGCTATTAGACAATGAATATAAATCTATGCGGGATAAAATTGGTAAACAAATTGAACAAAAAGCAAAAGAAACTACACAAGGACCAATAAATGCTGCTAAAGAATTTGCAAAAAAGTTAGGTTTTGTTAAATTAGAAGGAGCCTATGCCAGTGTTCCTAATGATGTAATATCAAGTATAGTAACGGGTCAGGTATATGACGGAGATTGGTCTTTAAGTTCAGCACTATGGAAAGATGTACAGCATAAACAGAAGGATATAAATAAAGTAATAGCCGATGGCGTATCTATGAATAAGTCTGCCTTTGATATTGCTAAAGATTTAGAAGAGTATGTAGACCCAAAAGCAAAAAAGTCTTGGGACTGGAAGAAAGTATATCCGGGTGTATCATCTAAGATAGATTATAGTGCCCAAAGATTGGCCAGAACGATGCCAGCACATGCCTACCAACAGAGTTTAGAGGCCACAGTTAAAAATAACCCTTTTATTGATGGGTATATATGGCACTCTGGGACAGGGAAACGGACATGTGAAATTTGCAGGGAAAGGGATGGAAAGTTTTTTGCAAAAGGAAAGCTGCCTATGGACCATCCCAACGGACGATGCACCTTTATTACAAAAGGGCAAAGTATGATGGATATATCTGATAGATTGGCTGATTGGGTTAATGGTAAAAGTGATAAAGGTATAGATAAATATATGGAGGACTTATATGGTAAAGTAAAGCAAGAAAAAAGTAAAGGCTTAACAAAGGCACAGCAGAAAAAGGCCGATGAATGGGATAAATCTTATAAAAATGTGGTAGAATTTGCAAAGAAGAACGGGTATAATATAGAGCAAACAGTTAAAAGTATACTCGGTAGCCCACCTAAAGGCTCTAAATACTATGGCGGTATTGTTGATGAAGTAAAGAAAGCATATACTCCGCCAAAAGTAAAGCCACAAAGAAAGAGCTTTATTTTTAAGAATATGAATAGGAAAGATGCGAATTATTATATACGAAAAATGATAAGCAAATTAAAATATAGCCCTGATATAGTAGATGCCTTAGATGATTACATAATGTTTTCTGATGATATAAATGCCTATTTAAGAGGGCAAATAAAGACTAATGATTATAAAGATTCTATTAGTGTGCTCTCTAAGGCTATGAATAAAGATACAGAGGAGATAGTTTTGCGTGGGTGTGATTCTAAAACATTGGGTATTAATCCACAACTAAGCCAACAAGAAATAGCTAATAGATTGGTAGGTACAATCTTTAAGGATAAAGGATTTTTGTCTACAACAAAGGCAGAAAGCATAGCCAAAGAATTTAGCCAACGCGGTATAGACGGAAATGAATCAGAATTGCCCACGATTATAGCTATTAAGGTACCTAAAGGCATAGGTAAATGCTATATAGATTCTGGATTAGGTGAAGTGTTAATTGATAAAGGCTCGTCTATGGAGATTATAAGTACAGAGTTAAAGGATGGTATACTGTATATAACGGCGGAGGTATTAAGATGAAAAGTAAAAATGATTCAAGATGGGTAGACAATGGCCTTGAGCCTATTGGTAATAAGCAGAATACTAAAGCATTAAAACTATCTAAACAGTATCAGAAATGGATACAAGATAAGAAAACAAAATAATTTTATTTGACTACATAATTATACAAAAACCGCTTTACTTTTGCATAATTATTCTGTATACTATCGTATACAGAAACCGGTCTGTATAAAACCCGGATTAAAATATGACCAGACATTTTTCTGGATAGGAGGTATTACTATGCTGTATGAGAGTAAACTAAAAAACCTTGGACTACAATTCTTTGCAGAATCTGGCGAAGGTGCTTCTACTGATAGTGACAATCCTCAAGGGGATAACACACATGAGGATAATAAGACTACCAGTGAGAAAACTTTTACTCAAGAACAAGTAAAAGCCCTGCTTTCCAAAGAAAAGAAACAGGGTAGAAGGGCAGTATTAAGAGAGCTGGGTCTTGACCCGGAAGATTCTGAAAGTGTTACTAAGGCAAAGAAAACCCTTGAAGATTCTAAAACAGATGCAGAAAAAGCAAACAACACTATAAAGCTAATGACCGATAGCAAAAATGCTTCTGAACAACGCGCAATTATTGCAGAAAGAAAACTTGCTCTAATTGATAGCGATTGTAAAAAAGAATTTATAGATGAAGTTGCAACTTTGGTAGCATCTAAAATGGATGATGATACGGATTTTAATGCCGCTATTGCAATAGTAAAAGAGAAGTGTCCTACCTTCTTTCAAGATAAAGAGGAGGAGAAAAGTAATAATACAACCGGCAATAGTCAAGGGCATAAAAGACAGAAAGCATCCAAAGAAGAAAAGGGCTCTCTTGGTTCTCGTTTGGCAAAAGGTGCCTCTAAAAATACAGTTAAAGAAAATCCATATTTCAAAAATTAAGGAGTGAATAAGTATGCTAAATCGTTCCGGTATTATTAAGGAAACCGCAGTAGCTCCGTCTCAAATTCTATTTAATGTACAGAATCAAATGAGCGTTGGAGTTATTGTTGATGAAGCCGTGGGCACTGCTGGTGAAGATGGGAGAAAGATTGTTAAGGCAGGTACCCCTCTTAATGGTGATCTAACTGCTCGTGGTACTGCATTTGTGGCCGCAAAGGATACGTCTAACCCTGCTGTTGGTGTCCTGCTACATGATGTAGACGTTACCGATGGTGATGCAAATGGTACCCTGCTTATCTGGGGTTTTGTAAACCTAAACCGCATGGATTCTACAACGGCTGGTCTTATTACTGCCAATAGAAAGACTGAGCTTGCCGGTCGTGTGTGGTTCCTAAAGGACTAATCTATTATAAGAATAACAAAAGGAGGAATATAGATGGCTACTATTTTTGATCTTGTTACCGCCCCCGAGCTTTCCGCTTATTGGGAAGAATATAGCAAAGACAGACCCCCTTATTTGGGTGAAATCTTGTGGCCTGCACAAAAGAAACTTGGCCTTGATATTAAATGGCTAAAAGGTGCGGCTGGGCGTCCTATCGTTCTAAAGCCCTCTGCATTTGATGCTGGTGTTGTCCCCCGTCCCCGTATCGGTTTTGACCGTCTGTCGGCTGAGATGCCTTTCTTTAAGGAATCTACTTATATTGATGAAGAACTACGTCAACAACTAAATATGGTTCTTGAAACTGAAAATACTGCTTATATTGACAGTGTTTTGAACCGTGTCTTTAATGATGAAGTTCGTCTGATTGAAGCCGCTCGTGCTCGTCGTGAAATGATGCGGATGATGGTCCTAACTACTGGCTCTATTGCTATTACTGCCAATGGACAGAATTATGCTTATGACTATGGCATTCCTTCCAGCCATAAGGCAACTGTCACTAAGTCCTGGAGTGACCCCACGGCTGATATCTTGGCGGATATCCAAACTTGGCAGGATAAGATTGAAGCGGATACCGGTGTAAAGCCTACCCGTGCTGTCTGTGATAGAAAGACTTGGTCCTACATTAAGAAGAATGAGGCTATTTCTAAGGCGGTGTATGTGTTTGGCGGCGGTGATATCCTTGTATCTGACAATAAGGTTAAGGCCCTTCTAATGGAGGAACTTGAGCTTGAAGTCTATGTGAACTCTAAGCAATACATTAGTGATACCGGTGCTGCGGTTAAGTACGTTCCCGATGATACTTTTGTCCTATTCCCTACTGGTAATCTTGGGTTTACTTGGTTTGGTACTACCCCTGAGGAATCTGACCTTCTATCCAGCGGTGTAGCAAATGTATCTATTACTGATACCGGTGTTGCTATTACTACTATGCCGAAAAGCGATCCTGTTAATGTGGAAACCAAGGTTTCTATGATTTCTCTACCCAGCTTTGAAGCAGCAGATCAGATATTTATTGCTGATGTGGCAAACCCTTGACATCTGTTGAATTGGTAGGGGCACCGGAGCAGGACCTACTTGGTAAAAAAACAAGTGAGTTGCAGTATGGTATTGGAGTAAACGGGGATTATATTACTGGTACATTGCACCATGTTACAGGATATACCGGGTTTAATGGAACGGTTCCCGCTGAACAAGAGGGTTACTATTTTGCAATGCAGATAATCCCCCCGGAAGATGCAGAACTAAGTTCTTCTACCCTAAATGTATGGGGTAAAGAACTTGACCCAGAGGATGACGGTGGAAAGCCTATTCTTATAAAGCTATTGAAAGATGCTACTGGGGATGAAGTTAGCGGCTCCTTTACTGTAAATGCAAATTGGGGTTCCGGTGTTGTTCAACAGACGTTTACCTACAAATTCAGATTGGATTAAAGGAGTGAATACCTATGGTAAAGATTACAAATGGCGTAAAGACCTTTACAGTTAGTAAAGGTGCGTTTAATAGCCTGTATAAAGCCATGGGGTATTCCATCATAGACGGATTGGGTGGAGTGCATTCTTCACCCAATTCTGATATGGATATCCCTGGTGAACAACATAGCTCTATACAAGATGATGATACTTATATAGGTGTAGATGACCTAAATAGAATGTCTTTCAAAGAACTAAAAGAACTTGCGGAAGATTATGATATAGACATATCCGGTATAAGCAATAAAGAAGCACTTAAAAATATTCTTATTGATAATTTGTTTACTTAATACAGAGGAGGGCGGCATTTATGACAGATATTGAAAATCTAAAGCTCATATTGAGAGAGAATGATATACCCTTTTTTACTGATGAAGAATTGGAATATTACCTAAAGGAAGCTCAGGGTGATGTAAAAAATGCCGCTTATACTTGTCTCTGTATTAAGGCAGAAAGCACTAACATATCTGCTAATGGCTTAACAACCGCCGATATGGGACAATACTTTCGTAGGCTTGCAAATATGTATAGGCCAACTAATAGTGGTATACTAAAGGGGTGAAATAGATGAAAGCCCCTAAGTTTGAAGAATATAAAATCCGTAAAAATATAGATGTATATGGGATAAATTTTTCGTTTAATAGAGATGTACTAAATGATTTTAAGGAACCTACTGGAGAAGTGAAAACTACCCAAGTTAAGGGAATATACCATACATCATCGTCACATATTACTGTTGTAGGTTCCGAAGATTCTTCTATACAAACAAAAGATAGTCCTGCTATATTGATATTGTATAACCCTGAAATTGATATAGAGCAAAATGATTGGGTAAAATACAATGGTAAAAAATATATCGTTACTGGCGTAAATAATTGGTACGAATGGAACATAGCCCTTGATATTAGTTTGGAGGTAGTCGTATGAACGGTTTTAAGTTCGATGCCTCTGAGTTAGCACAAAAACTTGGCTCCATGGAGAATAAGTTTGACATGGCAGTTAGTGCCTTAGCAGATCAGGGTGCCTTAGCTATGCAAAACAGTGCTAAGTCTAATGCAAGGTGGCAAGATCGTACAGGCGCAGCAAGGCAACGATTAAAGGGCGATTCTCAAGCGGTGTCTAATGGGTATAGGATAAGGCTTGCTCATGGTGTAGATTATGGTATTTGGTTAGAGCTTGCAAATGAGAAGCGGTATGCAATTATAGATGAAACCGTTAGGCATGTAGGGGATTCGGAGGTTATGCCAGCTTTTCAAAATCTTATGGGTAAATTAGGTTAAGGGGATAGACATGAAACATGAAAAGACAAGGCTAATGGATATTTACGCTCATTTAAGAGATAATGAGATTGATGTCTATACTCCTGCACAGCATACAGGGGAATGTACTGCACCTTATGTTGTTGTTAAAGATTCTGGGACAGACCAATACAATAATTTTAGCAGCACAAGAACACTATATGATATTATGTGCTACGTTCCTAAGAATCAATTCACATATTTAGAGCAGTATGTAGATAAAGTTAAAACGATAATGGAAGGGTTAAAACCAATGATAATGCCAATGCACTATGAAACCCCTTCTTTCTATGATGATACAGTTAAGGCCCACATGATCTCTATACAATATAGAAATTATAAAAAATTCTATTAAGGAGGCTAAAGTATGGCAGCTACTTATAAGAGAGGTAATGAGATACCCACTATTGACGTGGCCCTTGTTACTATGGAAGTTTCTGGACAAGAAAATGAAATTGCCCTTGATACTGCTTCTACTATTGAGGTGAATCCTACTTCTGAAACGGAAGATGCAGTACAACTTATTGTAAAAGGACGCCTTATTGCACAAAAGCCCAGTAATACAACTGTTACAGGTAATACTATTACACTGACCGATAATGTATTTAACCCTGAGATGGTTAAGATTTTGCAGGGGGGCACTATTAAATACTGGTCTGATGCAAAACATACCTCTGAAACTGATACAGACGGTGGTTTTGGTGTTGCAAGCTATAAGCCCCCTGTTGCTGGGTCCGCTGAAAAGGGTACTGTTTTTAAGTTGCATGCTTATTCCAGTATTTATAATGCGGCGGGTATTATAACCGGATATGAAAAGATTTCTTATCCTAACTGTCAAGGAACTCCCGTATTTTTGAATACAGAAGATGGTGCTTTCCGTGCACCTGAGTATACTATTAACTCTGCACCTACGGAAGATGAAGCACCTTATGAGATTACTTATGTAGATAAACTGCCCACGGTTACAAAGAGTTAAAGGAGGGAATATATAATGGAGTATACAAACCATCAACCTACTTCTATACAGGACCTTGTTAGTTATAGTAAAGGACAAATTGTGAAACTTCCTGATTTTTCAGAAGGGCAACCTTTTTATGCGCGTCTACGGCGTCCTTCTATGCTATCTCTAATGTCTAATGGTAAAATCCCTAATAGTCTTGTTATTACTGCGAACCGGCTATTTAATGGTAAAGGCATGGATGATAGAAATGAAAATTCCATGAGTGAAGTTCTCCAACTTCTTGAAGTTATTTGTGAATCTGCATTTGTTGAACCC